>Ga0207867_1000465_pt1 | contig 42173 bp, 36 predicted proteins | sample HigsolmetaAR206D_FD_184838 | JGI IMG/M metagenome (GOLD analysis project Ga0207867, IMG submission 184838) | Ionic liquid and high solid enriched microbial communities from the Joint BioEnergy Institute, USA - AR20-6-D (SPAdes) (version 2) ...
ACACCCCGGCGGAGCGGACCCCGTGCCACACGTCGGGACGCCGGCCGCCACGGCGACCCGAGCGGGCACCGCCGCGACACTCCCGACCCCCGCGGCGGCTCCCCCGACCATCGCGGCCACACCCCAGGCCACCGCGGCCACACCGCCGGCCGTCACGGCGGCACCCCCGGCCACGGCCCCGCCACGACGCGGTGCCGGGCCGACCACCGCCGCCGCACGGCCACGCGATACCGCGGCGACGCCGGCACCACCGGCCGGGCCCACCCCACCCCGGACGTCCACCCGGGCTGGGATGGGCGGCCGGCGGGCGGCCGGCGACCGGGTCCCGTTGCTCGGCGGGCGGCCCACGCTGCCGATCCTGCGGCGGACCGCCGGCATCGGACCCGCACCCCGACACCACGCACCCGCCACACCCCCGGCCGGTCTCCGCACCCCGGCCCGACCGGTGGCGCCCATCCGCTGGATCCGGCCGCCCGAACCCGGATCGCCCGCCGTGACCACCACGACGCCGAGCCACACCCCCGACCCGACCCAGGATGTGTCCACCATGGCAGGACCCACCGCAGCGTTGCCGGGCGCCCGGACGCGAGGCGCGCCCGCCGGCCCCCACCCGCCGCGCCACCCGCGGCCCCACCCCCGGCAGGCCCCCGGACCGACCCGGCCGGTGCCCGCCGTCGCCCCGTCGGCGGCGGCACCCCTGCCGCCGCCGACGACACCGCTGACACCGCCGACGGCGGCGACTCCGGCGCCACCGGTCGGCGCGCCTCCGCCCCGCACCGGTACCACCGCCGGGACCGCACCCCCGCCACGCGTCCGGAGCACCACGCCGGCGACCGCGGCCCACCCCGGCCTGCCCGTGCAGCGACGTCCCCACGGTGTCACCAGCGGTGCCGGAGACGTCGTCCCGACGCCGACGCCGGTACCGCCGGCGACGCGTCCCGGACCGGTCACCCGGGTTCAGCGATCGGTGTCCACCGGTGCCCCGGCCACACCCCGGCGCCTCGGTCCGGAACCCGGCCGGACCGGCCTGACCGCCACCCGGGCCGCACCCGACACGGCCGGCGGCCCCGCGCCGGTCGCGGGGCACCGGTCGGGACGCGAGGACCGGGACAGCGCCGAACGGTTCCACAACCTCGACCGCCGCGCCCTCGACGAGCTCGCGCAACGCCTCGCCGAACCGGTCTTCCGGCGGCTGCGCGCCGAGCTGCGGTCGGGACGCGAGCGTGCCGGCCGGTGGCCGGAGGTGCGGCGATGACCGGTGTCGACCCGGGTACCAGCGTCCACTTCCGGCTGCGCATCGACGGCATCGACCTCGGCGACTGGAGCTCGTGCGAGGGGCTCGGCTGCGAGGTCGAGGTGGAACAGCACCAGGAGGGCGGCAACAACGGCTTCGTCTGGCAGCTACCGTCCCGGGTGCGCTACACCAACGTCACCCTCACCCGGCCGCTGATCCCGGACACGGCCAAGGTGGCCCGCTTCCTCGCCACCCTCCCCAACGGCATCACCCGGGGCACCGCCCAGATCGCGGCGCTGCGGCCCGACCGAGCCCTGCTGGTGCAGTGGGGTCTGGCCGACGTGGTACTCGTCCGCTGGACCGGCCCGTCCTTCGGGCCCGACCGCTCCCAGGCGGCGACGGAGAGCATCGAACTGGCGTACAACGGATTCCTGGAGGTGGGCTAGGTGTCCCGACCGCGACGCCGGCCCGGCCGGTCGGTGACGTCATGACCCGACCGACCGGCAAGGTCTCCGCGTTCATCCAGCGCTACCACCCCCCGCTGGGCGGTGGCAACCGTCCCGGCGGTCCGCTCGGAGGCCCGATCCCCTTCATGTTCAACCCGAACCAGCTGACCCTGACCAAGTCCGCCTCCTGGATCCCGCACGTGGTCCGCGGCGCCGAGCAGGTCGGGGTCCCCGAGTTCAGCGGATCCGAGCCCCGCACCCTCTCCCTGACGGTGTTCCTCGACGTGACCGACACCCACAACCGCACCGTGCAGCAGCGGGTCGAGAGCCTGCTCGCCTGCTGCACACCCACCGCGGCCAGCATCGCGGCCAAGGCCCCCTCGCCGCCGTGGGTGAAGTTCACCTGGGGACAGTTCCAGACCGTCTCGTTCTACTCGTACGTCAGCCAGGTCACCGCGACGTACACCCTGTTCAACAGCTCCGGGACCCCGCTGCGGGCGACCTGCGACCTGAACCTGACCGAGATCAGCGGCAGCAAGCCCGGCCAGAACCCGACCTCCGGCGGTCGCTCCGCCCGGCGGGTGCACCGGGTGGTGGCCGGCGACTCGCTGCCGCTGCTGGCCCACCGCGAGTACGGCGACCCGACGATGTGGCGGGTGATCGCCGAGGCGAACGACCTCGACGACCCGACCCGACTCCGCCCCGGCACCGAACTGCTGCTGCCCGCCGCCTCCGAGCTCACCGCCGACCACACCAGCCCGGCTGCCGGGACCGGCGCCCCCGGCCGCGAAGGGAGGTAGCTGGCGTGTCCACGGGAAGCCTCACCAACCTGCTCAAGGTCGGCCTGCCCGACGAGGAGCTCCCCGACCCCTGGCCCGAGGAGCTGACGTACGGCTCCGTCGAGGACGGCGCCAACATGCCGGCGGTGGCGACCCTGCGCTACCGCGACCCCGGGTCGCTGATGCTCCAACAGACCAGGATCGAGATCGGCCGAGAACTGACCGTGGCGGTACGGGCCGGCGACCGCAACGGCGAAACGGTGCTGTTCACCGGAGAGGTCGTCACCGTCGAGACGGAGTTCGACGGCACCGGCACCTACACCACCATCCGGGCCATGGACCTGGCACACCGGCTCATGCGCGGCCGCCGGGTCGCCAGCTACCGCAACCGGAAGGCCTCCGACATCGCCGAGGAACTCGCGCGGGCCGCCAACCTCCCCGTCGGCCGGATAGATCCCACCACCGTCGTCTACGAGGTGGTGGCGCAACCCAACATCAGCGACTGGGAGTTCCTGACCATGCTGGCGGCCGACAACGACGCCGAGGTGGCGGTGGTCGACGGCCGGTTCGAGTTCCGCCGCCCCGTCCGCGCCGCCTCCGCCCCCGGCCCCCAGACGACCGCCGAACGCAGCGACTTCGTGGCGGAGGTGGACGGGAACGTGCTCGCCATGCGCGCCACCGTCACCTCCGTCGGCCAGTTCACCGACGTGGAGGTGCGGGGGTGGGACCGCCGCACCCGCCAACCGGTGGTGGGGCGCACCCCGGTCCGCGACAGCGACGAGGTACGCCTTCCGGTGACCGCCGGGCAGCTGGCGGCCCGGTTCGGCACCGCCCAGATGCGGGTCACCGACGTCCCGTACGAGACCCCGGCCGAGGTCCGCACGGTGTCCGACGCCCTGGCCGCGCAGGCGGCGGCCGGCTTCGCCGAACTCGAGGTGGCGGTCCGCGGCAACCCGAGGCTGCGGGCCGGCGTGCCGTTCGCGCTCACCGGCGTGGGACAGCCGTTCGCCGGCAAGTACACGATCACCGCCAGCCGGCACGTGTTCGGCCCGGCCCGCTTCTACGAGACCTGGCTGACGGTCAGCAGCGGACACGACCGGTCGCTGGCCGCACTGGCCGCCGGCGGCGCGGCCCGGTCGGCCCGGGTGCCCGGGTTGGCGGTCGGCGTGGTCACCGACGTCAACGCCGCACGGGACCGCAACCATCCGGAACGCCGGGACCGGGGCTGGGTCAAGCTCCGGTTCCCGTGGCTGGACGACACGTACGAGACCGACTGGGTCCGCACGGTGCAGCTCGGTGGGGTCGGCGGCGGCGGGGTCTGCTGCCCCGAGGTCGGCGACGAGGTACTGGTCGGATTCGAGCAGGGGCTGCTCGACCGGCCGTACGTCATCGGCGGACTGTACAACGGCATCGACCAACCGTCGCCGCACGACGGACCGCTGGTCGACCCGACGAGCGGGACGGTGAACCGGCTCTCGTTCGCCTCCCGCCAGGGCCGGGCGACCGGCGGGCGCACCACCGGCAACTGGGTCGAACTGCTCGACGGACCCACCGCCGCCGCCCCGCAGGGAGTGCGGTTACGCACCCAGAACGGCACCGACCGGCTGCTGCTGCACCTGGACCGGGCCGGCACCTCGGTGGTGGTGCGCAGCGACGGCAGCGTGCAGATCGAGGCCAGGACCGAGGTGACCGTCGGCGGCACCGCGGGTGTCCGGGTCGAGTCGGGCGGACCGGTCACGGTCCACGGCAGGGGCGTGTCGGTCGACGCCGGCCCCGGCGAGCTGAAACTCACCGGCGCCAGCGTCTCCATCAGCGGCACCGTCGTCCGGATCAACTGAACCCGGGGTCGCCCGCACACCCGGACGGCCACCACGCGCCGGGCGGCCCGGCCGCACCGGCGAGGGAGGAAGGAGAGGCGCGATGCCACCGGCAGCCCGGATCGGAGACAGGGTCGGGCACGGCACACCCACCGGCACCGTCGGCCCGCCCGGCGCCGGCACGCCCGTCCCCGGGGGCGCGCCCGTACCCGGCGGCGCACCGGCGCTCGGTGTGCGCAGCGTGCTCATCGGCGGCCTGCCGGCCGCGGTGGTCGGCACCGTCTGCACCTGCCCGGTCCCGCCGGCGCACCTGGCGCTGGGCCCGGGCAACGTCGTCCTGCCCGGCCCGCCACCGGCGCGTGGGCAGGTCCTGATCGGCGGCTTTCCCGCCGCCCGGGTCGGCGACCGCACCACCTGCTCGGCGACGATCCTGACCGGCGCCAGCACCGTCCTGATCGGGGGTTGAACCGAGGTGGCGGAACAGTTCATCGGCGCCGGCTGGGCGTTCCCGCTCCGGGTCAACGCCAACGGCGGCATCGCCCTGGTGAACCGGGAACGGGAGATCGTCGAGGCGATCCGACTGATCCTCGGCACCGCTCCCGGCGAACGACCCATGCGCCCCGAGTTCGGCTGCGGGATCCACGACTACGTCTTCGCCCCCGTGGACGAGAACACCGCCGGACAGATCGCCTTCGAGGTGCGGGCCGCACTCGACCGTTGGGAGCCGCGTATCGAGGTCACCGACGTCCTGGTCGGCTTCGACGAGGTGGACGCCGGAACCCTGTACATCGACATCCGATACGTGATCCGGGGCACCAACGACCCCCGCAACCTGGTCTTCCCGTTCTACGTGATCCCGTCCCACGACGGGCCCGAGGCGGAGGCGACACCCTGATGGCACTTCCCGCACCCAACCTCGACGACCGCCGTTTCCAGGACCTCGTCGACGACGCCAAACGGTTCATCCAGCAGCGCTGCCCGGAGTGGACCGACCACAACGTCTCCGATCCGGGCGTCACGCTCATCGAGGCGTTCGCCCAGATGACCGACGAACTGCTGTACCGGCTGAACCGGGTACCGGAGAAGACCTACCTCGCCTTTCTCAACCTGATCGGCGTCCGGCTCCTCCCGCCGACCGCGGCCCGGGCCGACCTGACGTTCTGGCTGGCCGCCCCGCAGCCCGAGACGGTGCTGCTGCGCGCCGGTACCGAGGCCGGCACGGTCCGCACCGAGACCGAGGAGTCCGTCGTCTTCGCCACCGTCGCCGACCTGGCGATCGTGCCGTGCGAGCTGGGCCACCTGCGCGTCCATCCCGCCGACGGCCCGGCCGCCGACCGCACCGACCAGCTGCGCGACGGCCGGGACGTGGCGTGCTTCTCCGCCACCCCGACGCCCGGCGACGCCGTCCTGTTCGGCCTGGACACGGCGGTCCCGTCCTGCGCGGTGGTGCTGCGCCTGGAGAGCAGGGTGGAGGGCATCGGCGTCGATCCCCGGCAGCCGCCGCTGCGCTGGGAGGCGTGGGACGGTGCCGGCTGGGCCGCGTGCGAGGTCGACAGCGACTCCACCGGCGGGCTCAACCGGCCGGGCGACGTGGTGCTGCACGTCCCGGCCGGCCACACCACCTCCACCCTCGGCGGGCAGCGGGCCGGCTGGCTGCGGTGCCGGCTGGTGGCCGCGGAGCCCGGCCAGCCGTTCTACTCGGCGTCCCCGACGATCCGGGCCGCGTCGGCCTTCACCATCGGCGGCACGGTCGCGGCGATACACGCCGAGACGGTGACCGGCGAGTTCCTCGGTGAGTCCGAGGGGGTACCGGGGCAACGCTTCCGGCTGGCCCGGCCTCCGGTGGTCCCCGACGACGAGCCGTTCGTGGTCGAGGTCTCCGACGGCACCGGCTGGCAGGAGTGGGTCGAGGTGGACGCGTTCGGCGACACCGGACCGGACGACCGGTGTGTGACGGTGGACCGGACCACCGGCGAGGTGGCGTTCGCGCCGGCGGTCCGCGAACCCGACGGCTCGCTGCGCCGATACGGCGCCGTCCCGCCGAGCGGCGCCCGGCTGCGGGTCCGCCGGTACCGGACCGGCGGAGGACGCCGCGGCAACGTGGCCCGGGGCGCGATCTCGATGCTGCGCAGCTCCGTGCCGTACGTCAGCCGGGTGGAGAACCGGGAGGCCGCCAGCGGCGGGGTGGACGGCGAGTCGGTGGAGAGTGCCCGGCAGCGCGGACCGGTGCAGCTGCGGGCCCAGGACCGGGCGGTGACCGCCCGCGACTACGAACTGCTCGCCGAGCAGGCGGTGCCGGCCGCGGCCCGAATCCGCTGCCTGGCCGCCGGGGACGGTGCCGAGCCCGGCGGGGTACGCGTCCTCGTCGTCCCCGGGGCGGTCGCGGACCAGGGCGAGCAGCTGCGCTTCGAGCAGCTGATCCCGCCCGACGACATGCTCGCGACCATCGCCACCCACCTGGACGCCCGCCGGCCCATCGGGGTACGGCTGGTCGTGGAGCCCCCCTTCTACCAGGGCGTCACCGTGGCGGCCCGGCTGACCGCCCGGACCGGTGCGACCGCCGAGCGGGTCCGGACCGCCGCACTCGGCGCGCTGTACGCCTACCTCAACCCCCTGCGGGGCGGGCCGGACGGGTCGGGCTGGCCGTTCGGCCGGCCGGTGCAGGCCGGCGAGCTGTTCGGGGTGCTGCAGCGGCTGCCCGGTGTCGCGCTCGTGGAGGAGGTGCTGCTCTTCCCCGCCGACCCGATCACTGGGCGACGCGGCCCGGCGGCCTCCCGGATCGAACTCGACCGACACGCGCTGGTCTTCTCCTACGAGCACCAGGTCCGGGTGGAGGAACCGTGACGGCCGGCACGGCCGAAGAAAGGAGCACGCCATGCGTGGCGCGGTGCCGGGCCTCGGCACACCGCATCCGCTGAGCCGGCGGCTGCCGGCCATCTACGGCACCGACGAGTTCGCGGGACGGCTGCTCGCCGCGTTCGACGAGGTGCTGGCGCCGATACACGCGACGTTGGACAACCTCGCCGCCTACCTGAACCCCCGGCTCGCCCCGGCCGACTTCGTCGACTGGCTCGCCGGCTGGGTGGCGGCCGAGACGGCACCGGGGTGGACCCTGCCGCAGCGCCGCGAGGCGGTCGCCCGCGCGGTGGCGCTGCACCGGGCCCGCGGCACGGCGCGTGGCCTGGCGGAGCAGGTGCGGATGGTCTTCGGGGTGTGGCCGGAGATCACCGAGAACGGCGGCACGACCTGGTCGTCGACCCCGGGCGGACCGCTGCCGGGTACGGAGGTGCCCGCCCTGACGGTGACGGTACGGGTGCCCGACCCCGACCGGGTGCCGCTGGCCCGGCTCCGGGAGCTGGTGGAGGCGAACCGCCCGGCGCACGTGCCGTGCACGGTCCGGGTCGTCGCCGACCGCGGCGGGACGCCGGAAGGCGACGACGATGCCGCGCTGTGAGCGATGCACCCCGGCCGAACCCGACGGCACCTTCTGCGCGGTCTGCGGGTCCTTCCTCGGTTGGGAGCAGACCGAGGAGCCACCCCCTCCGGCCCGGCCGGCGCCTCCGGCCCGGCCAGCCCCGCCGTCGACCGCCGCCGTGCCACAGCCCCGCCCGGACGAGCCGAAGACCGGACCGGCGCCGGCGGCGCCGACGGCGGACACCACCGGCGGCCGGTCAGAGGCGGTGACCACCCGATCCGGTGCCGGAGAGTCCGCCCCTGACCCCGCACCCACCCTCCCGACCTGGGCCGAGATCCCGGCGGCCGAGACGCCGGAACCGGTGGCGGCCGTGCAGCCCGCCCGACCGCAGGCACGCCGACCCGTGGTACGGCAGCGTCCACCCGCGACCGGGCAGGATCTGGGCGACCTCGTCTGCCCGGCCTGCGCGACCAGCAACCCCCGGGACCGGCGGTTCTGCCGGCGGTGCGGCACACCCCTCGACACCGCGTCGACCGCGTCGGCGGCCCGGGTCTCGTGGTGGCGTCGGTGCTGGCGGGCCCTGCGGCGCGCGGCGCGGTGGCTGATCCGCCGCCGCTCGGGCGTACCGGGCCTGCTGCACCGGGTCGCCACCGTGCTGCTCGCGGCCGCCCTGCTCGCCGGCCTCGGCTACGGCGCGGTCCGGCTCGGTTCCCGGGCCAACGACGCGGTTCGGGACCGACTCGTCACCCCGCAACCGGTGAGCCCGGCGTCGGTACGCGCGTCGAGTCAGGCGCGCGACCACCCCGCCGGGTTGGTCGCGGACGGGCTCAGCAACAGCTACTGGGCTCCGGACGCCGACGGCACCGGGCGCGGGGAGTACGTCGAGCTCACCTTCGCCGGTCCGTTCCGGCTGCTCAACCTGATCATCCACACCGGTGTGTCGGCACAGCAGGACGCGTTCCTGCGGCAGGCCCGGCCGGCGGAGCTGGAACTGACCACCTGGACCAGCCGACCCGGCCCGGAGCAGCGCACCACCCTGCGGCTGGCTGACCGCGCCGGACCGCAGACCTTCCGCCACGTCGTCGCGGACGTGGTGAGGATCCGGTTGACCGTCCTGGACAGCTACGGCAGCGGGCCCGGACGTCGCACGGCGATCGGCGAGGTGGAGGTCTTCCGCCGTCCCTGACCGCGCTCACGCCACCCGGGCCGGCTCCTCGACCCCGAGGGCACGCAGCATCCGGGCGTACGCACTGCGGGTCCGCGCGTACGCCGCCGTGTCCCCGGAACGCTGGTGCGCCTCGGCCAGCGTCCGCCAGGCATCATCTCGAAAACCGTCGATCTCCAGGCTGCGCCGCGCCGCCACGACGGCCGCCGCGAACCGCCCCGCCTCCAGTTCGAGGGCGGCGAGCGTCGCCGCCGACTCCGCCGCCAGCGTCCGGTGACGGTCACGCTCGGGCACGACCCACTCCGCCGGCCCGTCCTCCGGCAGCAGGTCACCGCCGTACTGGTCGAGGGCTTCCCGCAGGGCAGCCACCGCCACCGCCCGCTGTCCCGCGCAGACGGCGCGCCGTGCCACCGTGACCGCCTCCTCGAAGGACCGCACGTCGCACCGCGCGGACGGCGGCAGGGCCAGCTGGTAGGACTCGCCGTCCCGCCGCACGAGGCGGGACTCGCCGCGCCGCAGGCCGGGTTCGAGGAACGCCCGGAGCATGGAGACGCCCACGTGCAGGTTCCGGATGCCGGACCGCACCGGCAGCTCCGGCCAGAGCGCCGCCAGGATGGTTTCCCGGTGCACCGGCCGGCCGCCGTGTGCGGCCAGGAAGCGCAGCAGCGCGCGGACCCGCGGCCGCACCGACGTCCAGTCCAGCTGCCGTCCCGGAATCTCCAGATGGAAACCGCCGAAACAGCGCACCACCAGCGGGGCGTCCGCGGCATGCCCCGACGCCGTCCCCGGTTGCGGCCGTACGGCCGCCCGTCCCTGACCCGGTTCGCGGTCCGACAGTCCCATCTCCGACTCCTGTCCCCCAAACAATCGCCGTCGTCAGTCCGATCCTCCGTCGCCGGTACCCGCATGACATCGGTCAGTTGACGCGCATCGCCACCCACCGGCGGGGCCGTGGACACCGCTCGGGCCGCCACCGCCGTACGCGTCACGCCGAGCGCCCATACGACCCGCCACCGGACGGCGACCGAAACCCGGGTACCCGTGCCACCGCCGGCCGATCGGCGCGGTACCACCAGCGCCGTTACGTCAGATGACGGATGTCCCGGGGAGAGGGCGATGCCGGACGGGCCGACCTCACCGCGACAGCCCGCCCCGGCCCGGCCGTGAGGATCCGGTGTCGGGGAGGAGCTCCCGACGCAACGCCTCGCGCGCGATCTCCACCCGACTCCGCACGCCGAGCTTGCCGAGCACGTGCGAGATGTGGGTCTGCACGGTACGTCGGGAGAGGTACAGCTCCCTGGCGATGTCCGGGGTGGACCGTCCCTGGGCGACCAGGGCGGCCACCCGGGTCTCGGTCGGGGTGAGCGCCTCCCACCCGGCCCGGGCCCGAACCGGCCGAGGTCCACGGACCCCCCGCCGCACGCCGTGACGTCGGAGTCGCCCCTCGGCCCGCCGGATGTCCCACGCCGCGCCGAGCGCGCCGTAGCGGTCGAGCACCTCGCCGAGCAACGTCCTCGCCTCGGCCTGTTGGCCGCGCCGGGCGAGCACCTCGGCCAGGTCCTCCAGTGTCCCGACCAGTTCCACCGGCGAGCCGACCGCCCGGTAGTACCCGACCGCCTCACGCAACGGCGCGGGATCGCCGTCCCACAGGCCCTGGCACCGACGCAGCGCCATGGCGGCCCGGCCCGGCCGGGCCTCCGCCGCGACCTCGGCCTGGCAGACACGTAGTGCCGCCTGACCCGCCGCCCGGTCGTCGACCGCCACGGCGAGCCGCATCAGCTCGGGCATCCACTGGTGACGCAGGGTCATCTCACCGGGCGCACGTTCCAGGAGTGTCGCCAACAGCGACAGCGCCCGGGCCGGCTCCCCCTCCTGCTCGGCGACGAGTGCGCGGGCGGCGAGCAGGAAGTCGCTGTTCTCCCGGTCCGCGACGGTCCGGACGGGCAGCGCGTCGCCGGCCCGGAGCTGATCGGTCGCGGCCGCGCCGTCACCGCGGTGTCCGGCGATCAACGCGGTGACGCCGTGCCAGAGCAGCGCCGGTCCCCGCTCGCGGAGCCCGGAGTACGTGACGGTCCTGGCGTCCCGGCCGAGGGCGCCGAGTTCGGCCAGGGCGTCGTCCCACCGTCCGAGCCAGTACAGCAGCACGGCCGCGGTGACCGCCGACGCGCTCCGGCCGGGCCCGCCGGCCCACCGTCCCGGGTCGCGCCCCTGCCGCAGGATCGCTTCGGCCTCCGACCACCGGCCGAGATTCTGCAGACTGAAGATCTGGCCGTCCTGGGCGAACGCCCGCAGGTCGGTGTGCGCCGCCGTCTCGTCCAGCACCGTCAGCGCCTGGTCGGCGAAGCCGAGGGCGGCCTCGTGATCGCGCCGTACCGAGTGGGTCAGCCACAGGTCGGTCAACGCGTAGGCGGTGGCGAAGGCATCCCCGACCTCCTGCCCGACCCACAGCGCCTCGCGCGCGATCCCGTCGGCGGTGTCCAGGTCACCGGTGCTGGCCCGGATGATCATCGACAGTGAGGCCAGCAGGCGCGCCTGCCACACCGCGGGTACGTCAGGGCGGCCGAGAGCGGCACGCACGACGTCCGCGGCTTCCTCGTCGCGCCCGAGGTCGAACAGCGAGCGGGCCAGAATCGACGACATCTCGGCCCGGTTGCCCGGCAGCGTCACCACGGTGAGTGCCTGCCGGGCCCGGTCAGCCGCCTCCGGGTACCGACCGGCGCCGAACAGCACCCGGACGAGTTCGACGGTCAGCGCCTCCTGGTCAGCCCGGTCGAGTTGGCTCACCTGCAGCTCCCGCTGCAGAAGCTCCATCGCGACGTCGGGGGCGCTGGCCGCCAACGCCGGTGCCGCCTCGACCACCCAGGCGCGCGTCCACTCGTCACCCGGACGGTCGGCCGCCAGCAGTTGCTGGGCCACCCGCAGTGGTTCGGCGCCGGCCGCCGCCAGCATCCTCGCCGCCTCGCAGTGCAGCGCCGCGCGCAGCGCCGCCGGCATGCTGTCGTAGAGAGCCTGCCGGATCAGCGGATGCCGGAAGGCAAGCCGGTCGCCGACGCTGACGACGAGACCCGCCGCGACCGCGTCCTGCAGGCCCTCGGCCAGGTCGGACGCCGTGCGGCGCAGCAGCGCGGCGAGGTCGGTCACGACGAACTCGCCACCGAGCAGTGTGGCGGTGCGCAACATCTGGGCGGTCGGCGCCGACACCACACTGAGCCGGTCAGACAGCGCGTCGGCGAAGGAGGCCGGGACACGCTCGAACATGTCGTCGGAGAGCTCACCCTCGGTCGACGCGGCACCGGTCGCCTGTCCCCGGATCAGGGCGTCGAGCAGTTCCCGCAGGTAGAGCGGGTTGCCCATGGCCTGCCCGACCAGGCGGCCCAGCGCGGGTCCCGGTGGAGCCCCGAGCACGCCGGTCACCACGGTACGGACGTCATCCGCGCTGAGCGCGCCGAGGGACAGCAGGGTGCCGCCACGGCGGAGTGTCACCGCCCGCAGCGCCTGTACGTCCTGCCGGGCCGGTACCGGGCGGGTGGCGCTGACCAGCAGCAGCGGGAGTTCCTCGGCGACCAGGGCAAGTCGGTGCCACAGCATCAGCGACGCCTCGTCGGCCCACTGCAGGTCGTCGAGCACCAGCACGGTCGGCGCGTCGGTACACAGCTCGTCCACCAGCGACACGAGCATCTCGGTGGCGGTGTAGGTGACGTCGTCCGCGGCGAACAGCCCGGGCCGCCGGTCGCGCAGGAACTCGGCGATCCGCGCCCGTCGCGGGTCCGGGGAACGCAGCCGCACCTGGAGGCAGTCCAACATCACCCGCAGGGGAAGGCGGTGGGACAGCTGGTCCGCCCTACCCCACAGCACCTCACGGGTCCCGTGGCCACCGCCGGCGAGTCCCGCGGCGATCAGGGAGGACTTGCCGATGCCGGCCTCACCCTCCACCCAGAGCACCGATCCCCGGCCCTGGCTGGTGGCCTCGACGGCCGCGCGCAGCACGGCCAGCTCCTTCTCCCGCCCGGCCCAGACAGTCGGAAGCTCAACCGGAACCATCACGACGACACACAGCCGAAATGGCCGGAACAATGACGTCCATCGGTGCATATTAGCCGACTGACATGAACCAGCCAGCAAAAACATAGAATTTCTACAATGCGACAAATTGATCGCCGGCCGCGTCGGCTCCAACGTCACGTGGAGAATCCGCCGCGGAAACGAACGGCTTCGTCGCCGTCCCACACGTCGGCAGCCCGGCCGCCGCCGTCACCTGGGGTACCCCCCACACCGCCTCCGCGTATGCTGTCGCCGTGCCGTACCACGCCGAGCAGGACCGATGAGCGCTCCGGCCCGCACCACCGGAATCAGCGTCGCCGCGATGGGCGACCAGCACGCCGACGCCGTCCTGGAGATCTACCGGCTCGGCATCGCCACCGGCCACGCCACGTTCGAAACCGAACCACCCACCTGGGAACGGTTCACCACCAGCCGACTGCCCGGCCACCGCTGGGTCGCTGTCGACGCCACCGGTCACGTCCTGGGCTGGGTCGCCTGCTCGGCGGTGTCCGTCCGACGTGTCTACGCCGGCGTGGTCGAACACTCGGTCTACGTCCACCCCGACGCCCGCGGCCGGGGCGTCGGCCGTCTCCTGCTCGACGCCCTGATCGCCTCCACCGAGCAGGCCGGCATCTGGACCATCCAGGCCGGCGTGTTCCCCGAGAACACCGCCAGCCTCGCCCTGCACCTCTCGTGCGGGTTCCGCATCGTCGGCACCCGCCAGCGCATCGGCCGCCACCACGGCACCTGGCGCGACGTCACCCTCATCGAACGTCGCAGCCCGGCGATCACCTGAGGGCGGGACGGCCACGAGGGACAGGCCCGCGTCCTGTTCGTCTTCGTCCACAACGCCGGGCGCGCACGGCCGGCCGGCTCCGCCACCTGGCCGGTGACACGCTGCCTGGGCTGCCCAGCGCCGTGAGGAAGTCCCGGGCCTCCGGCGCCAGGCCGTGGGGGGTCGCACGGCGCTCGGCCTCCACGCGGCCCCACCCACCCCCGTGGCCGTCTGATCCGCGACCACCCTTGCCGGGAACACGACAGAGGCCGTTGACCAGGACACACGCTCCGGTCAACGGCCTCTGTCGTTGCTGTCGGGACGGCCGGATTTGAACCGACGACCCCTTGACCCCCAGTCAAGTGCGCTACCAAGCTGCGCCACGTCCCGGTGCCGCCATCCGGGCCTTCCCGTGGCGGCCGATACAGCTTAGCGCAGGATGATCCCGGACGCGTACACACCCTCCCCCGCCCGGTTCGCGAGGATCGGTGTCGACCGGCGTGACTCACATCCCCTACGCCATCCTAGGAAGATGGAAAGCAGGGCCGGAACCACCCGGTCGGTCCCCACCGGATCAGCCGCGTGCCCTGCCGCGCCCGCCGGCCCCGTTCCGCTTCCGGGGCCGCACCGCGATCTCCACCGGGCTGCCCCGGAAGCCGAAGTCCTCCCGAAGCTTCCGCTCGATGAACCGCTGGTAGCCGGCGTCCAGCGGACCCGTGGTGAAGAGGACGAACCGGGGCGGACAGGTCCCCGCCTGCGTGGCGAAGAGCACGCGGGGCGCCCGGCCGCCGCGCACCGGGTGCGGGGTCGCCTGCACCAGGGCGGTGAGCCACTGGTTGAGCTGTCCGGTCGGCACCCGGTACTCCCAGCTCGCCAGGGCGGTCCGCAGCGCCGGGGCGAGCCGGTCCACCGACCGGCCGGTCTTGGCCGACAGGTTCACCCGGATCGCCCACGGGATCCGCCGCAACTCCCGCTCGATCTCCCGGTCCAGGTAGTACCGCCGTTCGGCGTCCACCAGGTCCCACTTGTTGAACGCGATGACCAGCGCCCGCCCGGCCTGCGTCACCATGGTCAGGATCCGCTGGTCCTGCTCGCTGATCGGCTCACTCGCGTCGATCAGGACCACGGCCACCTCGGCGGCCTCGATCGCGGCGGCGGTACGCAGGCTGGCGTAGTACTCCGTCCCGCTGGCCCTGCCGACCCGCTTGCGCAGCCCGGCGGTGTCGACGAACCGCCAGACCTCCCCGCCGATCTCGACGAGGCTGTCGACGGGGTCGACGGTGGTGCCGGCGACGGAGTCCACCACCGCCCGCTCCTCCTTCGCCAGCCGGTTGAGCAGACTGGACTTCCCCACGTTGGGGCGGCCCACCAGCGCGACCCGGCGCGGACCCCGCGGGCCCGCCTCGGTCACCGGTGGCGCCTCCGGCAGCGCCTCGAGGATCGCGTCGAGCAGGTCGCCGGAACCCCGGCCGTGCAGGGCGGAGACCGGATGCGGCTCACCGAGCCCGAGCGACCACAGCGACGCCGCCTCGACGTCGACGGCGCTGTTGTCCGCCTTGTTCGCGACCAGCAGCACCGGCTTGGCGCTCCGCCGCAGCATCCGCACCGCGGCCTCGTCCACGTCGGTGGCCCCGACCGTCGCGTCGACCACGAACAGCACCACGTCGGCGGCCGCCACCGCGTGTTCGGCCTGGGCCGCGATGGCCGCCGCCCGGTCCCGGGCGTCCGGCTCCCACCCGCCGGTGTCGACCACGACGAACCGCCGCCCCGCCCACTGGGCGTCGTAGGGCACCCGGTCCCGGGTCACCCCGGGAACGTCCTCAACGACCGCCTGCCGGCGGCCGATGATCCGGTTCACCAGCGTCGACTTGCCGACGTTGGGCCGTCCGACGACCGCCACCACCGGCAGCGGACCGGTGGGCGCCGCCTCGTCGGCGACATCCGGCTCCCGCAGCTCGACCCAACCGTCCCCCGTGCTCACCACGCCTCCTCACCACCCCGGCGGGCGCGGTCGCGCCCCACCACGTCACCCGTCGCGCCGACCCGCCGCGTCACCGGCCGGACCACCGTCCGGCGAGCAGCTCCCGCAGCCGATCGACCACCTCGTCGATCCCCAGCTCGGTGGTGTCCAGGACCACCGCGTCCGCCGCCTGTCGCAGCGGGTCCGCCGCGCGGGTCGAGTCGAGCCGATCCCGCCGGGCCAGATCCGCCGCGGTGGTCGCCAGATCGGTCGCGTTCTCCGCGGAACGTCGGTACGCCCGCGCCTCGGGGGACGCGGTCAGGTAGACCTTGAGATCGGCGTCCGGTGCCACCACCGAGCCGATGTCCCGACCCTCGACCACGATCCGGCCGGCCGACTCGATGATCTTCCGCTGCTGCGCGACAAGGATCTCCCGCACGGCGGGTACGGCCGCCACCGCGGAGACGGCCGCGGTCACCTCCGGGCCCCGGATCTCCCGGTCGACGGCGATCCCGTCCGCGGTCACGCTGGGAGCCTCCGGGTCCACGCCGATGCGCAGATCGACCTCCCCCGCCACCTTCGCCACCGACTCGGCATCGGACGGGTCGACGCCGGACCGCAGCACCGCCCAGGTCACGGCCCGGTACATGGCACCGGTGTCCAGGTAACGGGCACCGAGGAGACTCGCCAGTCTTCGGGAGACGGTGGACTTCCCCGAACCGGACGGCCCATCCACGGCGACCACACATCGCCCGGTCCGTACCTCTTCCGCCACCGTTCCTCCTCACCCGGTCACCAGGAGGCACCCGCGACCCCGGCCGCGGCGCCACCCACACGTCCACGTTCCGCCGTCCATCATGCCCCGTGCCCCGATCCGCCCCGCGCCCGACGGTCAGCGCGGAACGGCCCTCCCCCGACCGGTCAGCCGCCGACCGCCTTGAACAGCGCGGCGATCTCGGCGTTGCTCAACACCCGGGTACGCCCGGGCCGCAGGTCACCGAGGCGGACCGGCCCGATGGCGGTACGCACCAACCGGAGTACCGGGTGCCCGACCTCCTCCATCAGCCGCCGCACGATGTGTTTGCGGCCTTCGTGCAGGACCAACTCCACCTGGGCGATCCGTCCCAGGCTGTCCACCAGCCGGAACCGGTCCACCCGCGCCGGGCCGTCCGCCAGCTCGACCCCGGCCATCAGCCGCCGCCCGACGCCGCGGGGCACCGGCCCCACCACCTCGCACAGATACGTCTTCGGAACGCCGAACGACGGATGCATCAGCCGGTGCGCGAGGGTCCCGTCGTTGGTGAGCAGCAGCAGGCCCTCGCTGTCCGCGTCGAGCCGGCCGACGTGGTAGACCCGCTCGTCCACCCGGCCCAGGAGGTCCGCGACCGCGGTTCGGCCCTTCTCGTCCGCCATCGTCGACACCACGCCGCGTGGCTTGTTCAACGCCAGGTAGACCAGGCGGGTGTCGGTCACCACCCGCTCGCCGTCGACGTGGATGACGGCGGTGGTCGGGTCGACCTTGTCACCGAGCCGGGCGACACGCCCGTCAACGGTGACCCGCCGCCGGGCGATCAGATCCTCGCAGGCACGCCGGGAGCCGACACCGGCCGCCGCGAGCACCTTCTGGAGACGTTCGACGCGCGGGGCCGGCTGGTCACCCCGGGCCACCGGCTCATCGTGGGGCATCGGCGATCTCTTCCACATCGTCGGGCAGGAACGGGGCAAGTGGCGGCAGCTGGTCGACGCTGTCCAGCCCGAGCTTCTCGAGGAACAGCGTCGTCGTCCGGTAGAGGTGGGCACCGGTCTCGGGCTCGGTACCGCACTCCTCGACCAGGCCGCGCGAGACCAGGGTACGGATCACCCCGTCACAGTTGACGCCGCGGATGGCCGAGATCCTGGACCGGGTCACCGGCTGCTTGTAGGCGACCACGGCAAGCGTCTCCAGCGCCGCCTGGGTCAGCCGTACCGACTGCCCGTCCAGCACGAACCGCTCGACGTACGGGGCGTACTCGGGCCGGGTGTACAGCCGCCAGCCCCCGGCCGCCCGACGCAGTTCGAAGCCGTGCCCGGCGGCGGTGTAGTCCCGGGCCAGCCGCTCGAGCAGGCCGGCGATCCGCTCGGTCGGCTGCTCCAGCACCTGGGCCAGGACGGTCTCCGTCACCGGCTGGTCGACGACGAGCAGGATCGCCTCCAGGGCGCCGCGCAGCTCGGCGTCGTCGATCAGGGCGAGTTTCCCGGGCTGCTCACCCGGGTCCGCCGCGTCGTGTCGGGCGTCGGCGGCGGGAGGCGACGCCGGGTCCTCCAGGGTCCCGGTCGCCGGCGTGCCGGCCGGGTCGGCGGGGGCTGGGTCGGTCGACGCGGCCGCCACCGGCTGCTCCGGCGTCTCCACCGGCCAGCCCGGCTCCTCCGGCGTCTCCGCCGGCCTCACCGACCGCTCCGGAACGTCCTCCGCGGTCGGCGCGCCAGCCGTGCCCTCCGAGCGCTCGGGGCCGCCACCGGCGGGCGGCCGGCCACCGATACCGGCCGGCGTGCCGGCGTCGGGGTCCTGCGGCGTCGGCGCGGCGGTGGCGGGCGACCGCTTCCAGGGCGGCACCCAGGCCGCAGCCTGCTCGGCCAGGGACTCCGGCCGACTGTCGCTGGTCACCGTGCTTCCTCCTGCGTCTGCTCGCTGTCGCTCGGTCCGCTCGCGGTCCCGCCGACGGGTGCCGACGAGCCGGCACCCGGTTCGTCCGCCTCCGGCGCGGCCCGTTCCCCCTCGGCGCCACCGCCGGCCGGCGGGTCGGGGGCCGGGGATCCCGCGTACTCGTCGACGTCCAGCTCGGCGCCGCCGTCAGCCGGACCGGTCCACCGTACGGTGAGCTCCCCGAGCGCCTCCTCCTGGGTGAAGCCGACCAGCCCCTCCCGGTACAGCTCCAGCAGCGCCAGGAACCGGGCCACCACCTCGAGGGTGGACGCGCAGTCGGCGCAGAGGATCCGGAACGTGGCACTGCCGGCCCGGCGCAGCCGGTCCCGCAACAACGCGGCGTGCTCCCGCACGCTGACCCGGACCATGTGCACGTGGTCGATCGAGACCACGGGAGCCGGCTTCGGCGTCATCGCCCTGATCGCCAGCGCGGCGAGCCGCTCGGGGCCGATCCCGAGCACCAGCTCGGGCAGCGCCTGGGCGTACCGCGGTTCGAGGCTGACCGCCCGCGGGTAGCGCCGGGAGCCGACGCTCTCCAGCTCGGCGATGTACGCGGCCGCCTCCTTGAAGGCCTTGTACTGCAGCAGCCGGGCGAAGAGCAGGTCGCGCGCCTCCAGCAGGGCGAGGTCCTCCTCGTCCTCCACCTCGGCGGCGGGTAGCAGCCGGGCCGCCTTGAGGTCGAGCAGGGTGGCGGCGACGACGAGGAACTCGCTGGCCTCGTCGAGGTCCCAGTCGTCACCCATCGCCCGGATGTAGGCGAGGAACTCGTCCGTCACCTGGTGGAGCGCGACCTCGGTGACGTCGAGTTTGTGCTTGCCGATGAGCTGCAGCAGCAGGTCGAAGGGGCCGGTGAAGTTCGCCAGCCGCACGGTGAAGCCGCCGCCGGACGCCGGCTCGGTCGACTCGGACGACGGGCCGGCCGCGGGCGTCGCGCCGGGTGCCGCCGCGGACGGGGCCGGGTCGGGCGCCGCCGGGTCCGCGGCGGGGCCGACGGACGGCACCGGCTCCGACGGCGCCGGAACGGGTGGGGAACTCACCCGACGACCGTAGTCCACCGGTTCCGAACCGTCGGCGAGCACGCGCACGCCGGTACCGTCACTCACCCGATGATCCTCGACCGATGATCCTTGACACGGCGGGCACCGTGGCGGGCCCGCCGAACGTAACGGGAAGGCGGCCGGCGTCGACCGGCCAGGACCTGGTCAACAGGTTACCGCGCGGCCTGCGCGGCGATCACCTCTCGGGCCAGCTGCCGGTAGTTACGGGCCCCGGAGGACGCCGGGTCGAGGATGGTGATCGGCGCACCGGCGACCGTGGACTCGGGGAACTTCACCGTCTTGGTGATCACCGTCTGGTAGACCTTGTCGCCGAACGCCTCGACCACCCGCTGCAGCACCTGGCGGCAGTGTGTGGTGCGGCTGTCGTACATGGTGGCCAGGATGCCCTCGAGCTCCAGGTCGAAGTTGAGCCGCTCCCGCACCTTGTCGATGGTGTCCAGCAGCAGGGCCACGCCCCGGAGGCTGAAGAACTCGCACTCCAGCGGGATGAGGACACCGTGCGACACGGTCAGGGCGTTGATCGCGAGCAGCCCGAGCGACGGCTGGCAGTCGATGAGGATGAAGTCGTACTCCTTGCGGATCCCCTTCAGCACCCGGGCCAGCGCCATCTCCCGGGCCACCTCGTTGACCAGCTGGATCTCGGCGGCGGAGAGGTCGATGTTGGCGGGCAACAGGTGCAGGTTGGCCACGTCCGTCTTGATCAGCACGTCGTCGGGGGTGACGTCGTCCTGCATGAGCAGGTTGTAGACGGACAGGTCGAGGTTGTGCGGGTTGACCCCGAGCCCGACCGAGAGCGCGCCCTGCGGGTCGAAGTCGACCAGGAGCACCTTGCGGCCGTACTCGGCCAGCGCGGCGCCCAGGTTGATGGTCGTGGTGGTCTTGCCGACACCGCCCTTCTGGTTGGCCATCGCGATGATCCGCGCCGGGCCGTGCTGCTCGGGCGGCATCGGCTCCGGGATCGGTTTGCGCATGGTGTAGGCGGCCGGGTCGGCAGGGCCGAGCTCGGCACCGAGATCCAGGGCGGACTGCTGCTCACGCAGGGTCGAGGTCCACGCCTCGGCACGGTCACCGTTGTCAGCCATGTCCTCGTACGCCCCCTCCCGACGACTGCCCGGCGTCGGAGCCGAACGGCGTCCTGTGCGGCGCCGCCGCGAACCTCGGTTGCCGCCTCACGAGGTCGCGCCGATGCCGACTGTACGCCACGTCGCAGCACCGTAGTGGGCACCGTCTCGGCGTGTCGACTCGGCGGAGACACCGTGCGCACGGCCAACACTTCCCCGCCGAGATTACCCAAGACGATTCAGCCGAGTGCCCGGGGATGCGCGGTGACGTACACCTCGCGAAGCCGGTCCACCGTCACCAGTGTGTACACCTGGGTGGTGGTGACCGAGGCGTGCCCGAGCAGCTCCTGCACGACCCGGACGTCGGCACCACCGTCGAGCAGGTGGGTGGCGTACGAGTGGCGCAGGGTGTGCGGCGATATCGCGCCCGGCCCGTCCACCGGCAGGCCGGCACGCCGCGCGGCTCGGCGCAGGATGGTCCAGGCGCTCTGCCGGGACAGCGGCCCGCCGCGGGCGTTGAGGAAGACGGCCGGGGTGCCCCGGCCGGCGGCGGCGAGCGCCGGCCGGGACCGCACCAGGTAGGCGCGCAACGCCTCGACCGCGTACCCGCCGACCGGGACCAGCCGGGTGCGGCCGCCCTTGCCACGCAGCAGGACCACCCCCTCGACCAGGTCGAGGTCGTCGATCACCGCGCCGACCGCCTCGGAGATCCGCGCGCCGGTGCCGTACAGGAACTCCAGCAGCGCCCGGTCCCGCAGGGGCAGCGTCGCGCCCGGACCGGTCGCCCCGACCGGGCCCGCGGTCTCCAGCAACCGGAGCACGTCGGGAATGTCCAACGCCCGGGGCAGCCGGCGGGGCGGCACCGGCGGGCGGACGTCGCGGCTCGCGTCCCGCGCGACCAGCCCCTCCCGTACCGCGAACCGGTGCAGGCCACGCACCGCGGAGGCGGCTCGGGCGGCGGAGGCGGCCGACAGCGGCGGGTGGTCGGCGTCGCCGGCCCGCAGCCGGGCCACGTGCCCGGCGATCTGGGCCGGCGTGACCGCGGCGAGGTCCTCGACACCGTCGGCGGCCAGGCTCGCCAGGTAGCGCTCCAGGTCCCGGCGGTACGACGCGAGCGTGTTGGCCGACAGCCCGCGCTCGACGGTGAGGTGGTCGAGGTAGCTGCGTACCACCCGCCGCAGCGCGGCGGACGGCTCGGCCGGTGTCGGAGACGCCTGTGCGGCGTCCCCGCTCAGGTGCGCTCGCCCGGTCAGTGTGCCGTTCCCTTCGCCCGTGACAGCGACGCCCGTGACAGCGACCCGGACTAGCCGAGGGCCTCCGCCAGCGGCAGGGTCGGCAGCCCGTGCGCCTCCGCGACCGGCCCGTAGGTGACGTGGCCGGCGTGGGTGTTGAGGCCGAGCGCGAGCGCGGGATCCCGCCGCAGCGCCTCACGCCAGCCGCGGTTGGCCAGCTCCAGCGCGTACGGGAGCGTGACGTTGGTCAGCGCGTACGTGCTGGTGGCCGGGACCGCCCCCGGCATGTTCGCCACACAGTAGAACAGCGAGCCGTGCACCGGGTAGACCGGGTCGTCGTGGGTGGTCGGGCGGGAGTCCTCGAAGCAGCCACCCTGGTCGATCGAGATGTCGACCAGCACGCTGCCGGGCTTCATCCGGGAGACGAGCTCGTTGCTGATCAGGGTCGGTGCCTTGGCACCCGGCACCAGCACGGCCCCGATCACCAGGTCGGCGTCGAGCACCGCCCGCTCGATCTCGTAGGCGTTCGACGCCACGGTCTGCACCCGTCCCCGGTAGATCGCGTCGACCTGGCGCAGCTGGCTCACGGCCCGGTCGAGCAGCAGCACCTCGGACTGCATGCCGAGCGCGATCGCCGCCGCGTTCCGGCCGGCGACACCGGCGCCGATCACGACGGTCTTGGCCGCGTAGACCCCGGGGACGCCGCCCATCAGCACACCGCGGCCGCCACCACTGCGCATCAGGTGGTACGCGCCCACCTGTGGGGCGAGCCGGCCGGCGACCTCGGACATCGGCGCCAGCAGCGGCAGCGACCGGTCGGGCAGCTCGACCGTCTCGTAGGCGATGGCGGTCACCCCGCGGTCCAGCAGCGCGTCGGTACAGCTCTTGGAGGCGGCCAGGTGCAGGTAGGTGAAGAGCACCTGCCCCTCGCGCATCCGGTCGTACTCCTCGGCCACCGGCTCCTTGACCTTCAGAACCAGCTCGGCGGCGCCCCACACGTCCTCGGCGTCGGCCAGGATCGTGGCGCCGGCCGCGGCGAACTCCTCGTCGCTGATCGACGACCCGACACCGGCACCGGCCTCCACGAAGACCTCGTGGCCGGCCCGGACGAACTCGTGCACCCCCGCCGGAGTGATCGCCACCCGGTACTCGCGGTTCTTGACCTCGCGGGGAACCCCGACCTTCACGATGCGTGACACCCTTCCTCCGGGTCACCGGCCCCGGCGCCACGGCACGGGGCGGCGCGGCCCCGTTGCCGCCACCGTCCACCGTGCCGTGCGCGGAAGTCTAGGGCCGGGCCCCGATCCAGGCAGCCAGCATTGTGACAGGGGGTAACCGCCGATCTTGACGACGTGTCAGCCGCCCGAGGACGGCGTCGACCAGGGCCGCGCCCGGGCCTCGGGACGGCCGGTGACCGGCTGACGCCGGGACGGCGGGTGGGCCGCGCGCGACACCGACGGTCCACACGGCACCCCACCGGCCGACGGTCGTGGGTGGCGTGGGGTCCCGACGGCGCCGGTCAGGGCAGCGGCGCGTCGGCGGGACGCAGGGGAGCCCAGCCCTGGTCCCGGGCCCGCGCGGCGGCGAGAACCCCGGACACGCAGGCCGCGTTCGTGATCTCACCGCGGAGGACCATCGCCACCGCCTCGTCCAGGTCGACCCGGACGACCTCCAGCTCAGCCTCCTCGTCGTGGCGTACGTGCCGTTCCTCCGGCGGCACCTCGGAGAGGTCCCGGGCCAGGAAGATGCGGATCAGCTCGTCGGAACATCCCGGTGAGGTGTGCGCGTCCACCAGCAGGTCGAGCCGGGCCGCGCGAAGATCCGCCTCCTCGGCCAGCTCCCGCAGCGCGACCGCGGGCAGCGTCTCGTCTGCGACGTCGGCGAGGCCGGCCGGCAGCTCCCAGAGGACCCGGCGCAGCGGGTGCCGGTACTGCCGTACCAGCACCACCCGCCCCTGGTCGTCCAGTGCGACCACACCCACCGCGCCGACGTGCCGCACGTAGTCCCGGGCCGCGACCCGGCCTCCCGGCATCCGTACCTCGTCGGTCACCACCGAGAAGACCGGGCCCCGGAACCGCTCCCGACGGGACCGCACCTCGTAGCGGTGGCCGCCGTCCGCCGGCCGGCGGTCGGCGACGGGGCCGTGGTCGGGGACGGCGGGGCCGGTCACGACGGAAAACTCGCGCGAACCGGCTGGGCCTGTCCGATGTGGCCGTTCCGGTCGCCCGGCTCCGCCGCCGCCGACCTCCCGTCGGCTCCGGAACGTGCCTCGTCGTCCGCCCCCGTCGCCGCGGCGTCGGCGCCCGACGGGTTCGAGGCCAACTCCACCGGCAGCTGGTCCGCGGCCGAGTACGCCACGACCGCGTCGACGAACGCGACGAAGAGCGGGTGTGGCCGGGTGGGGCGGCTCTTCAGCTCCGGATGCGCCTGGGTCGCCACGAAGAACGGGTGCAGCGAACGGTCCAGCTCCACGAACTCCACCAGCCGGCCGTCCGGCGAGGTCCCGGAGACGTGCAGGCCGGCCTTGGCGAGCACGTCGCGGTAGGCGTTGTTCACCTCGTACCGGTGCCGGTGCCGCTCGCTGACCTCGGTGCAGCCGTACGCCTCGGCGACCAGCGACCCCTCGACCAGCTTCGCCGGGTACGCACCCAGCCGCATCGTGCCGCCGAGGTCGCCCCTGCCGGCGACGATGTCCTGCTGGTCCGCCATCGTGGCGATCACCGGATGCTCGGCGTTCTCGTCGAACTCCAGCGAGTTGGCGCCCTCCAGACCGGCGAGGTGCCGGGCGACCTCGATGGTCATGCACTGGAGCCCGAGACAGAGCCCGAGGATCGGGATGCGGTTCTCCCGGGCGTACCGGACCGCGCCGATCTTGCCCTCGATGCCGCGGACGCCGAACCCGCCGGGAATCACGACTCCGTCGACCCCGGCCAGCGCCGTCGCCGCGCCGGCGGCGGTCACGCAGTCGTCGCTGGGCACCCAGCGCAGCTCCACCCGGGCCCGGTGCGCGAACCCGGCCGCCCGGATCGCCTCGACCACCGACAGGTACGCGTCCGGCAGGTCGACGTACTTGCCGACCAGGGCGACCTGGACGGTGCGGTGCGGGTGGTGCACCCGGTCGAGCAGGTCGTCCCAGCGGTCCCAGGCGACGTCCCGGAACGACAGGCCGAGTCGGCGTACCACGTAGGCGTCCAGCCCTTCGCGGTGCAGCACCTTCGGGATGTCGTAGATGCTCGGCGCGTCGGGCGCGGCGATCACCGCCTCGCGGTCGACGTCGCAGTACAGCGAGAGCTTGTGCTTGAGCTTGTCGGAGATCTCCCGGTCGGAGCGGCAGACGATGGCGTCCGGCTGGATACCGATGTTGCGCAGCGCGGCGACCGAGTGCTGGGTCGGCTTGGTCTTCAGCTCACCGGAGGGCGCGAGGTACGGCACCAGCGAGACGTGCAGGTAGAAGCAGTTGTCCCGGCCGAGGTCGTGCCGGACCTGGCGGATCGCCTCCAGGAAGGGCAGCGACTCGATGTCCCCGACCGTGCCACCGACCTCGGTGATCACCACATCCGGGGTCCGGCCGTCCTCGTCCGGGTCGGCCATCGCCAGGATCCGCGACTTGATCTCGTTGGTGATGTGCGGGATCACCTGTACGGTGTCGCCCAGGTACTCCCCACGCCGCTCCTTGGCGATGACCGCGGAGTAGATCTGGCCGGTGGTGACGTTCGCCTTCCCGGAGAGCGATCGGTCGAGGAAACGCTCGTAGTGGCCGACGTCGAGGTCGGTCTCGGCTCCGTCCTCGGTGACGAAGACCTCACCGTGCTGGAACGGATTCATCGTCCCCGGGTCGACGTTGAGGTACGGGTCGAGCTTCTGCATCACGACCCGCAGGCCCCGGGCGGTGAGGAGGTTTCCGAGGCTGGAGGCGGTCAGGCCCTTTCCGAGCGAGGAGGCGACGCCCCCGGTGACGAAGATGTGCCTGGTCGTCCGTACTGAAGGGGCCAAGGCCTGCTCCCGTGGTCGTCAGTTGTGATCATGCAGACCGAGTCCGATCAGCGAAGTGATCCACGCGATCCACGGGATTCCACGGTAACACCTTCCCGGGCCGGGCCACCCGCCGCACCCGTCACCGCGCCGTCGGAGCGGTGCCCGTCCCGGCCGGCGCACGGTCACCACGCCGCGTGACGGCCGCCTCCGACGGTCCGTCGCCCGGTTCCGGAGGTCGCCACGGGTCGGCCCTGGGTCGCCCGTGCTACAGGTCGGCCGGGTTCGCCGACCACGACGCGGGCACGGTCCGGTCGGCGGCATGGTCGAGGACCCGCAGGGCGGCCAGGGCCGCCATCGGCACCACCAGGGCGGCCGCCGCGCCGGCCACGGTGAGCGCGCATCCGCCGAGCACCCCGCCGAGCAGGCTGGCGACGGTGATTCCGGCCATCCCGGCCCGGATCGCCGGATAGATGCCGAAAAGGCGTTTCAGGCCTCCCCAGGGCCGGAGCAGGGCGAACCACACCAGCACCACGCCGACCAGGGCCAGCACGGTCAGGGGACTACCGACCAGCGCCGCCAGGTTCGCGGCGCTGGCACGGTGCACGGCGAGGCCGCCGGTGCCCTCACCGAGGGCGGCGAGGAAGCGACCGAGGCTGCCCCGCTGGTCCGGCGGCTGACGCAGGTCGAGCACGGCGAAGCCGACGGTCGCCGCCACGCCGGCGATCGTCGCCCAGGCCGCCCGGCCCGGGGTGAGCCAACCGCCGGTGCTGATCGCGGCCGCGACACTGACCCCGGCGGTCAACGCCACCGCACCCACCGGGTCACCGCCGAGGTAGGGACTGCCGACGATGATCACCCCGAGCACCCCGACCAGCACCACGACCGCCGGCCGCCACTCCCGGCGCACCCGCTGGGCGAGCCACCCGGCGGCGAGCAGGCTGCCCGCGACGAGGACGCCGAGCCCGACCACCCCGAGACCCGAGTACCGGCCACCCTCCAGGGCCGAGTAGCCGATCACTCCGTTGAGCTGGAGCCGGGCCCCGGTGACCACGTCCGCGGCGACGACGAGCGCGGCCAGCGCGGCCACGCTCCCCAGCGGCCAGAGGGTCCGCCCGTAGGTCCGGGCCAGCCGGACCCCCGCCGTGGCCACGGCGAGCAGGACCACCGTGACCAGCGCGAAGGTGACCCCGGGGCGCTCGCTGCGCCACCAGGGGACGACGTCGGCCACCAGGGCGGCGGGAATCGCCAACGCCGCCGCGATGAGCAGCACCTCGACGGTCGCGACCACCCGACGGGGTACCGGGGTCGGCCCGCCCGGCCCGGCGTGGTGACGCGCCCGGCGCAGCAACGGCACCACCGCGACCGCGAGCAGGACCTGCAGCACCGCCAGGAGCGTGAAGAACCAGCGGGCGACCCGCTGCTGCGCCTGGGCCTCCCGGTCGGCGTCCGCCGGCGCGGCGACCGCCTCTGGCAGGTCGGCCGGCCGGCCGTCGACCACGGTGGCCGGCCGACCGGTGAAGAGCCGCTCCGGTGCCGGCCGCCCGAGGGCGGCCAGCGCGGTCGGCGCCAGGTCCACCAGCTGGAGGTAGCCGTCCCGCCCGGTGCTGCGTGAGGTCAGCCAGCCCCGCCCCCAGCCGGGACCGTCCGCCACGGCGACGTGCAGTCGCGCCGCGCGGTCGGTGTCGGCGATCCCGGCCACCAGCACCAGGGACCGCTCGGGCCGGGCCGCCAGGACACGGGCGAGCGCGGCGTCGACGCGGCGGGCCGCGTCGGCCCGCGTCGCCGGGTCGTCGCCGGCGACGGTGCCCAGGTCGATGATGCTGAGCACACAGGAGGCGAGCAGCTCGCGGGGGTCTGGCGGGAGTTCCTCGACGTACCGGTCCACCCGCCCGAACGGCCGCGCGGCGGCGACGGCAGCGCCCGGCCCGACCGCGACCGTGCAGCGGACCGACTCGGCCAGCGTGCCCGGCACGGCCCCCCAACGCAGGGTGTCCTGGTTGTAGCTGACCGTGGCGCGCTGTCCGGGCAGGTGGGCGCTGAACTGGTCCGGCCGTTCGACGGTGACGTCCAGGGGCGGGCACTCGGCCGGGACGGTCTCGTCGTTCCAGGCGGTGAAGTTGCCGGCGCCGAGCGTCTGCCAACCGTCGATGGGACAGGTCGGCCGGCGCGCGGACCGGACCGACAGGGAGCCGATGGCTCCTCCCTCGGCCATACGCCACAGCGTGGGCGTGGTCGTCGGGCTGACATCCTCCCAGCGCAGTCCCGGCACGCCGACCAGCACGACGTAGTCGGCGGTCTTCTCCGACGCGCCGGCGGCCGGGCGGACGACCAGGGCGGCACCCCCCAGTGCCACCACCGCCATGATCAGCAGGACCGGGACCGACCGGCGCACCACCGGTACGAGACCGGCGAGCCGGAACCGGCCCCCTCGGCGCGGTTGGCCGGCCCCGCGGGCCAGCACGGCGGCCACCCGGCGCGCCGGCACGGCGACCAGTCGCCGCAGCCGCGACGCCGGTACCGCGAGCGGCGGGACCGAGGACACCGGCCCGGGAGGGGCGGCGGACGGCGACACCGGCGCGGAGGGCCGGGTGGCGTCGGACGGCGTCATCAGCCCCGCCCCGTCGCCGGGCCGGATCCGCCGGTGGAGTCGCCGGACACCGGCTGTCCGGGAGGCGAGGTGAGTTCGGCGTAGAGCGAGGCGACCGTGGCGACCGTCTCGGCCTCGGTCGGCCACCGCGCCGCCTGTGCCGGGCCGCGCCGGGCCAGCTCGGCGCGACGGTCCGGGTCGCCGAGCAGCTCCCGCACCGCCTGGTCGACCGCGGTCACGTCGCCCGGTGGCACGAGCACCGCCGCGTCCCCGACCAGCTCGGGCAGCCCACCGACGGCGGTCGCGACCAGCGGTACGCCCGCCCGCAGCGCCTCCTGGGCGAACAGCTGCCGGGCCTCCCAGTCACTGGTCACCACCGCCAGGTCGGCACCGTTGAGGAGGTCGGCCACGTCGGTACGGTGCCCGAGCAGCGTCACCGGAGCCCGGGTGGCGGAGATCCGGGCGGCGAGTTGCAGGTAGCTCGGCCCGCTGCCGGCGATGATCACGGCCGGGGTCGGGTCGAGGGCACGCCACCCGGCGGCGGCGTCGACCAGGATGTCGTACCGCTTCTGCGGATGCAGCCGACCGACCGAGAGGATCAGCGGCTGGTCGGGCGCGACGCCGAACTCGGCCCGCACCGCCTCCCGTCGCCGCCGGGGTGGCGCCAGGGGCGGCGCGGCGACCGGGGCGAGCCGGGCGTCCCGCGCGCCGAGGGCGCGGGCCCGCTCGACCAGGTCGGCCGATGCGCCGAGGGTGACCCGCGCCCGTCGGGCGACGGCCCGCTCGACGGCCCGGGAGACCCAGCCGCGCAGCCCGGTGGCGAGCACGGCGTTGTGCCAGGTGACCACAACCGGCGCGGCGGGGCGGGCCAGCAACGCCACCAGCCCGGCCCGCAGCCCGTGCGCGTGCAGCACGTCGACCGGATCGGCGAGCACCCGCCGCAGCGCGGCGACGGCCCGGGCGTCGGCCGGGGTCGGGTTGGCCGGAATCTCCACCGAAGCGAACCGGGCGCCGACGGCGGTGAACCGAAACTGCTCCTCGGTGGCGGCCGGACCGCAGACGGTGACCGAGGCGCCCGTGGCGACCAGTCCCCGGGCCAGCGACAGGACGTGCTGGCCGATGCCGCCGGTACTGGAGCCGATCAGCAGGACGACCGAGCCAACCCGGTCGTCGGCTGTTCCGGTACTCACCGCGTCCCCCGTCCCCCTTCCTCGTCCTTCCCCTCCGGGCCGACCGTGTTCCGGTCCGCCCGCGCCGTCAGCCCGCGCAGGCGACCGCCCACCGAGGCCAGCAGCGGACGTACGTCGTGTCGGTCCAGCGGGTACGCGATCGCGAGGAACACCGCGCCGACGACGACTCCGGACAGAATGCCCTGCAGCAGGGCGGCGGCTCTCGCCGGGGTACCTCCGACGGCGTCGGCCAGCCCGGGCACCAGCGCCGCGCCGACCGCCGCCGCGACCGATCCGGCGAGCAGCCCCACCAGCGCCGCCCGGCCGAGCCCGGCCACGGCCGCGCGACCCGCCGCGCGGACCACGGCCACCACCAGCAGGACGCCCGCCAGCAGCATGCCGAGCGAGTTCGCCAGTCCGACCGCGAGAACCCGGTGCTCGACCGGGATGACGGCGGCGAACGCGACGGCGGCGAGCGGGACGAGCAGCCATCCGGCGACGGTGGCCCGGGTGGCCGGGCCGGCCGCGTTCCGGGCGTACAGGGCCCGGGTCAGGACCGCGAGCAGGCCGTAGCCGAGCAGCCCGGGAGCGAAGCCGGCGATCGCGGCGGCGGCGGCCGGACCGCTGCCCGGCCAGAAGAACCGGGCCACCGGGGCGGCGGTGCCGGTCAGCGCGGCGGCGCCGAGGCAGCTGAACAGCAGCACCCGCCGGACGGTCGGGGCCAGGGTGTCGCGGTACGTGTCGGCGTCACCGGTGGCGTACGCCGCGGCCAGCGTGGGGTACGCCGCCACCGCCAGCGGCACCGCCAGCACCGCCCAGGGCAGCAGGTAGACGGTCTGCGCCAGGTTGAAGACGACCGGCGCGCCGGTCGGCCCGCCGGTGACCTGGTGCAGGCTGACCACCAGGGCGATCTGCTGGGCGGTCACCGTGGCGGCTCCGGCCAGGGCGAGCCCGCCCACCCTGGACCGGGCGTCGGCCGGAAACCGCCAGCGGGGTCGGATCCGCAGCCGCAGCCGGCGCAGCGGGACCAGCAGCGACAGCGAGAGGACCGCCACGCCGAGCGTGGTGCCGCCGGAGAGGATCAGCTCCCCGCCCCGTCCGACCGCGGCGATGCGCGGATGCACCCCCTCGACGGCGGCGAACGCCAGGTAGACCCCGATCACCGTGATGCTGGACAGCAGCGGGGCGATGACCGGCCAGGCGAACCGCCGGTACGACTGCAGCACGCCGGTCAGGACGATACCGATCCCGTACAGCGGCAGCTGCGGGGCGAAGACCCGCAGCATCCGCGCGCCGGCCGCGACCTCGGCGGCGGACCGGCCCTCCGAGATCAGCCCGATGATCGGCGCGGCACAGGCCGCGACCACGACCGCCAGCGGCACCAGCAGGGCCAGCGTCCAGCCGAGCAGGGCGCCGGTGGTCGCCGACACCGCCGCCCGGTCACCGGCCGCGACCGCCCCGGCCAGCAGCGGTACGACGAGGCTGGCCAGTGCCCCACCGGCGACGATCTCAAAGATGATGTTGGGAACGGTGTTCGCGACCACGTACATGCCGCCGAGGTCGCTGGCCTCCCCCATCACCCAGGTGAACACGGCGGTACGGCCGAACCCGGCCAGTCGGCTGGCCACGGTGAGGACCGCGATCAGCGCCGCGGCGCCGGCGACCCGACCGGCGCCGACGAGGGGAGTCGGCGTTGCCACGTCAGGAGTGTCGCCGGCCGAGGGCGTCGAGTTCGCGCAGACCCGGGGTGCGCTGGATCACCTGGGTGAAGCTGACCTTCTCGCTGGCGGCGGTGAGCGCGGCGATCCCGGTGAGCAGGGCGGCCCGTCCCACCGGCCCGGTCCGCGCGGCCAGCGCCACACCCAGCAGCGCGCCGAGGGCGTTGGCTCCGCTGTCACCGAGCATGACCCGCTCGTCGAGGTCCGCGGGCAGCAGCGCGGCGGCGGCGCCGACCGGCCCGGCGGCGAGCCCGCCGGCCGGACCGGGCAGCAGCGGCGCGCCGAGCAGGACGCCGGCCTTCAACGCCCGACCCGGGCGCAGGTCCAGGAGGTTCACCAGGTTCGCGGTGCCGGCGACGACCCCGGCGCCGAGCAACACGTCGACGACCGCGGCGACGCGGCCACCCCGGCGGCGCCCCGGGTGCGCCCGGACGGCGGGATCGCCGGCCAGCAGCGCGGCGGCGGCGACCCCCGCCGCGCCGACACCGACGATCTTCACCAGGCCGCTGGTGACCCGTCCCTGCCGCAGCGCGGTCAGGTGCCCCGCGAAGCCCTTGGCGGACCTCTGCTCGGGTCGGGCGCCGACCACGTCGTCGTAGAGCCCGACCGCGCCGGAGGACAGGCCGGCGACGAGCGCGGCGGCCGCGGCGGGGCGGCTCGGCGCCCCGACGGCGGCCCCGGCCGCTGCGGCGGCGGTGAGGGCCGGGCCGGCGGCCAGGGTGACGGTGCGACCGCGGAAGTTCGTCCGCCGCAGCGCGGGAGCCCACGGGCCGGCCGAGACGGCGCGTAGCGCGACGCCGGCCAGCGCCGTGGCGACGCCGAACGCCCGCCGCCGGGCGGTACGGTCGCGGGCGCTCACTTCGGCGGTTCCGGCAGCAGCGACTGGGCGCCCTCACCGACCCCGTACGCCCCGGCCTGCTTGGTGGTGAACTGCTCCACCAGTGCCAGGGCGGTGACCAGCTGGCCGGCCGGGCTGTTGGCGTTGTCCACCGTGGAGATCGTCTTGGACAGCGCCGGGTCGCGCCGGACCTCTGCCACCAGGTTGCCGCCGCTGCTGCCGCTGCCGGCGACCACGGTCAGCGTGGCCTTGTCGAACTGTTCGGTCAGCTTCACCACCGAGTTGTCCTTCTCTGCCGCGTTCTGGTCGACGTACGGCTGACCGCTGATCACCACCACCGCCTCGGCCGAGGCGGTGACCCGTTCGGCCACGGTCAGGTAGCCCGCCTCGCTGTAGTCCTCCAGCACCGCGCGCCGGTCGGCGTCGGTGACGGGCGACCCGCCCTCCGGGCGGTCGAACAGGGCGCTGGCCAACAGCGCGGCCGACTTCTCGACGCCGTCGCTGCCCGGCAGCCCCGTGTCGGGGATGGTGGGCCGGGCGGCCCGGGCCGCCATGCCGAGCAGGTCGACGTTCGAGGCCGGCTCGATGAACCGATCCTGGATCTCGATCTTCCCGGTGATCGTGGCACCCGCCTGGCGGATCATCTCGGTGACCCCGTCGACGTGGTCCTGCCCGCTGGGCAGGACCACCAGCAACACGCGGCGTCCGGTGAGCGAACCCCGCAACATGTGCGGGGCGGCCTCGACGGCGAAGTCCTCCTCGCGCTGGAGTTGAGCCTCCATGCTGTTGACCTGTTCCCGGAGCTGGTCGTTGCTCTTGCTCAACGCGTTGACCCGGTTCTTCAACGAGTCGGCGACCGGCCCGTTGAGGGCCGCGGTGCCGACCACCAGACCGATGGCCAGGGCCAGGAACACCGCGGTGAGCGACACCACGTGGTACCGAAAGTTGATCACAACTAGCGCCTCTTGATCGATCGGGACCCGACCACCGTGGGCCGAGGGCTAGAAGAGCTGTCCAAGTTGGAACACCACATTGTTCCACCACTCCGAGGCCACACCGAGATACGCCTTCCCGACGGTGGAGACCGCCACGGCGGAGGCCATCGCCGCCAGCGCCGAGAGCACCAGCAGCAGCAGCGACGACCCGGAGATGCTCTGCCGGTAGAGGCGGCTCACCCCCTTGGCGTCGACCAGCTTGCCCCCCACCTTGAGCCGGGTCAGGAAGGTGGACGCCATCCCGCCCCGCCCCTTGTCGAGGAACTCGACCAGGGTCGCGTGCGTGCCGACCGCCACGATCAGCGAGGCGCCCTTGCCGTCAGCGAGCAGCATCGCCAGGTCCTCGCTGGTGGCCGCGGCCGGGAAGGTCTGGGCGTTGATGCCCAGGCTGTTCACCCGGGCCAGCCCGGGGGCGCGCCCGTCCGGGTAGGCGTGCACGATCACCTCGGCACCGCAGCGCAGCACGTCGTCGGTGACCGAGTCCATGTCACCGATGATCAGATCGGGGGTGTACCCCGCCTCGACCAGGGCGTCCGCCCCGCCGTCGACGCCGATCAGCACCGGCTTGAACTCCCGGATGTACGGGCGCAGCACATCCAGGTCGGCCTTGTAGTCGTAGCCGCGCACCACGATGAGGCAGTGCCGACCCCGGATCGGGGTCTCGATGTCCGGCACCCCGACACCGTCGAGCAGCAGGTCGCGCTCCTGCTTGAGGTATTCCATCGTGTTGGCGGCGAACGCCTCCAGCTGCACCGAGAGCCCTTCGCGGGCGTCGGCCATGGCCTTGGCCACCGACTCGGCGTCCTGCCGGACGCCGTGCCCGACCGGCTCGTCGCCGACGAAGACCGTGTTGCCGTCGATCCGGACGGTGTCGCCCTCCCGGATCTGCTGGAAGATGTCCTCCCCGAGATCGTCGACGAGGGGGATCCCCGCCTTGATCAACACCTCCGGGCCCAGGTTGGGGTAGCGGCCCGACACCGAGGGCTTGGCATTCAGCACGGCGGCGACGCCGACCGCCACCAGGGAGTCGGCCGCCACCCGGTCGAGATCGACATGGTCGATCACCGCGATGTCACCAGGGCGCAACCGACCAACCAGGCGCTTCGTCCGTCGATCGAGGCGCGCGGTGCCGACGATGACGCCCGGTTCGGCGCTCCGGGCGCGGCGCAACATGGGTAAACGCATCCTGACCATCCTGGCATGTGGGGCAGAGCTTTCTGTCACGACATGCCTGAGCAGGGCCACCACCCCAAGGGAACCACATGTGCACCGGCCCTTGTGTGACCAGAATCACACTATCTGATTGATTCCGCCGGCGGCCCCGAACTCACTGACGGCGTTCGCGGGCCGCCACGGCCAACAGCTCCTCCGCGTGTGCGATACCCAGATCCGAGTCCGGCAAACCCGCGAGCATCCGGGCGAGTTCCCGGGCCCGCTCGGTGTCCTCGACCACCCGCACCCCACTGGTGGTCACCGCGCCCCCGGTGTCCTTGGCCACCACCAGGTGCCGGTCCGCGAACGCGGCGACCTGCGGCAGGTGGGTCACCACGAGTACCTGGTGGCTGCGCGCCAGCCGGGCCAGCCGACGCCCGATCTCCACCGCCGCCTGCCCACCGACACCGGCGTCGACCTCGTCGAAGACGAGGGTCGGCGGACCGCCGGACCCGGCGAAGACCACCTCGATGGCGAGCATCACCCGGGACAGCTCGCCTCCGGAGGCGCCCCGCTGCAGCGGCAGCGCCGGCGCTCCGGGGTGGGCCAGCAGCCGCAGCTCGACCTCGTCCGCACCGTCCGGGCCGATACCGACCTCGACCCCGTCGACGGTGAGGGTCGGCTCGCCCCGGCCGACCGGGCGGGGCAGCACCGCCACCTCGATCCGGGCGTGTGGCATCGCCAGCCCGGCGAGTTCGGCCGTGACCTCCTCGGCGAACCGGGCGGCCGCCTCCCGGCGGGACGCCGAGAGCCGGGCGGCCAACTCGGCGACCTCCCCGGCCAGTCGGTCCCGCTCCCGCTCCAGCTCGTCGAGAAGCTCGTCGGAGCTGTCCAACTCCGACAGCCGGGCGCGGGCCCGCTCCGCCCAGGCGATCACCCCGTCGACGTCGTCGGCGTACTTGCGGGTCAGGCCCCGCAGCGCCGCCCGCCGCTCGTAGACCGCCTGCAACCGGGCCGGGTCGGCGTCCAGGCCGGCGAGGTAGCTGGAGAGCTCCGCGGCGATGTCACCGACCAGCGTCGCCACCTCCTCCACCCGCCCCGCCAGCTCGGCGAGGGTCCGGTCGACGCCGGCCTGCGCCTCCAGCGCCCGTCGGGCGTGCCCCAGCAGCGTGATCACGTCGGCCGTCTCGTCGGTCGGCTCCGCCGAACCCGCGACACAGTGCTGCGCCGTCTGGGCGGCCGTCCGCAGCCCCTCCGCGTGCTCCAGCCGCCGCGCCTCGGCCCGGAGCTCCTCGTCCTCACCCGGCTGGGGATCGACCCGGCTGATCTCGTCCAGGCCCAGCCGCAGCAGATCGGCTTCCTGGTTCCGCTCCCGCGCGTTGCGCCGTCGGTCGGCGAGGTCGTCCGAGACCTGGCGCCACCGGGCGTACGACTCGCGGAAGCTCTCCAGCAGCTTCTCGTGTTCCGGCCCACCGAACCGGTCCAGCGCGGCCCGCTGCTCGGCCGGACGGAGCAGCCGCAACTGGTCCGACTGGCCATGCACCGCCAGCACCTGCTCACCGATCTCGGCCAGCATCGCCACCGGCATGCTCCGGCCCGCGACGTGCGCCCGCGACCGTCCCTCCACGGTGACCGTACGGCTCAACAGCACCGAGCCGTCCTCGTCGGGCTCGCCCCCCGCCTCGGCGATCCGCGCGTGCACGGCGGTGGCGACCGGACCGGTGAGCCGCAGACGCCCCTCGACCACCGCCCGCCCGGCGTCGGCCCGCACCCGCCCGGCGTCGGCACGCCCCCCGAAGAGCAGCCCGAGACCGGTGACCACCATCGTCTTACCCGCGCCCGTCTCGCCCGTGATGACGTTCATGCCGCTGGTCAGCGGCAGCGTGGTGTCCTCGATGACACCCAAACCGGTGATGCGCAGCTCTTCCAGCACAGCCACCGACAGTAGTAGCGGGCCCCGACATTGACCACCCGACGACCGCCGCCACCGGCTACCGGCGGGTACCGCGCCAGCCCTGGACGGGGAGGCCGAACTTGGCGACCAACCGGTCGGTGAAGTGCCGGGCACGCAGCCGGACGATGCGGACCGGCAGGGCGCCACGGTGCACCGTGACCCGGGCCCCGGGCGGCAGGTCGTAGACCCGCCGACCGTCGCAGCAGAGCACCGCCAGCGTGGTGAACGGGTTCACGGTGATCGTGAAGCTGGAGTTCGGCGCGGTGACGATCGGACGGCTGAACAGCGCGTGCGCGCTGATCGGCACCAGCAGCAGCGCCTCGACCTCCGGCCAGACCACGGGCCCGCCGGCCGAGAACGCGTACGCGGTCGAGCCGGTCGGGGTGGCGCACACCACGCCGTCACAGCCGTACCGGGACAGCGGTCGCCCGTCGACGTCGACCAGGAGTTCGAGCATCTGGGCGCGCTCGCCCTTCTCCACGGTCACCTCGTTGAGCGCCCAGGACTCGATCACCGGGCCGCCCTCGAACTCCGCCCGGACGTCGAGGGTGAGCCGCTCGTCCACTGTGTAGTTGCGGTTCACCACGTCCCGGACCGCCTCGTCCAGGTCGTCGATCTCGGCCTCGGCCAGGAAACCGACCCGGCCGAGGTTGATGCCGAGCAGCGGCGCCTTCGCCGGCCGGGCCAGATCCGCGGCGCGGAGAAAGGTACCGTCCCCGCCCAACGCGATCACGATCTCCGCACCCTCCGCGGCGCCGAGCAGACTCACCGGCCGCACGTCGGGCAGGCCCAGGTCCTCGGCCTCCTCGGCCACCACCCGCACCTCGAAACCGGCGGCCAGCAGGTCGGCCGCGACCGTACGGGCGTGTTCGGTGCTCCTGGGCCGTCCGGTGTGGGTCACCAGCAGCGCCGTACGGGTCATCGGGCTTCCCCCCGGGTCGGTCCGCACCCCGCCGGCCCGGCCGCCACCGCCGCCCGCACCCGCGCCTCGACCGGTGCCGGAGCGCCTGTCCGCAGCCAGACGAAGTACTCGACGTTGCCGCTCGGTCCGGGCAGTGGGCTGGCCACCACCCCGGCCAGGCCGAGCCCGAGCTGCGCCGCGGCGTCCACCACCGCGAGGACCGCCTCGGCCCGCAACTCGGGATCGCGAACCACCCCGCCGCTGCCGACCCGTTCCCGGCCCACCTCGAACTGCGGTTTGACCATGAGCACCAGATCCCCCTCCGGGTCGGTGCACGCCCGCAGCGCCGGCAGGACCAGACGCAACGAGATGAACGACAGGTCGGCGACGGTGAGTTCCACCGTGCCGCCGACGACGTCGGGGGTGAGGCTGCGCACGTTGGTCCGCTCGAAGACCCGCACCCGCGGATCCTGCCGGAGTGACCAGGCGAGCTGCCCGTACCCGACGTCCACCGCGACCACCTCCGCCGCACCCGCCCGGAGCAGGACGTCGGTGAAACCGCCGGTGGAGGCCCCGGCGTCCAGGCAGCGACGCCCCGCCACCCGCAGCCCGTCGGGAGTGAACGTGACCAGCGCACCGGCGAGCTTGTGACCGCCCCGGGAGACGTACTCGGTACCGGGATCGTCGCCGAGCACCCGCAGCGGGTCGGCCGGGTCGACCATGGCCGCCGCCTTGCGGGCCGGCACCCCGCGGACCTCGACCCGCCCGGCCTCGACCAGCGCGACGGCCTGCTCGCGTGACCGGGCCAACCCGCGGCGGACGAGTTCGGCGTCGAGCCGGGTACGACGTGCCATCGATGCTTCTCCGAGAAAGAGGGCAGGGCCTACGCCTGGTCGATGGTGGCGAGAGTCTCGCGCAACGTACGGTGTGCGGCCTCGTACTGGGCGATCTGGTCGGCCGGCGGCAGGTCCGCCACGTTGGCCAGCGCCGCGAGCACCGCGTCCACGGCCGGGTGGCCCGACCCTGCGGTGTCGTCCCGCGCGTCGGTGATCGGCTCGGGGCGCCCAGCCGCGGGCCGGAACGGACCGGGTACGGGTGGACGGCTCATGCGGCGCCTCCGTCAGCGGCCGAGCGCGTGACCGCGGCGGCCTTCCGCCCGCCTGTCTTCTTGGCCACCGCCTTCTCCGCCGACGCCTTCTTGGCCACCGCCTTCTTGGCGACCGTCTTCTTGGCCACCGCCGTCCCCGCAGCCGCCTTCTTGACCACCGCCGTCCCGGCAGCCGCCTTCTTGGCCACCGCCTTCTTCGCGGCCGCCCTCCCGGCGGGCTTCGGCTGCACGGCCGGCTCGGCAGGGGTACCGGCCGACTCCGGGTACGCCGCCGACCCGCCACCGGCGGGCTGGGCGCCGGCCGTGGCACCACCCTCGGCCGGAGAGGGCGCGGCGCCCGCCGCCCGCACCGCGGCCAGCTCCTGCTCCAGGCGTTGGACCCGCTCGGCCAACGCGGCGACCTCGTCGGTGGTGGCGAGCCCGAGCACGCCGAGGGTCCGGTCGACCTCCGCCCGAATGGTCTTGATCAACGCCTCGCGGTTCGCCATTCCGGTCGAGATCAGGTCCTCCGCCATGCTCTGCAGCTGGGCCGCGGTGGCACCGCTGGAGCCGACCAGTTTCCGCGCGGCCGCCTGAGCCCGCTTCCTCGACGCCTCCGTCAGCCCGAGGGCCAGCTCGAGATAGGCCCGCCACGCATCCTGCATACCCTCGTCCTTTCGTGCGGATGCCGACTGTACAACTTGTCACGCTACCGGGCACCCGTCGCCAACCCGTGCGGTACCGTGCCGGCAACGGCGTGGCGCACAGCGAGGAGGGCGGACGATGGGCAGCGTCGAGGAATGCCGGCAGGCGCTACACGACCTGGCGGCCCGGATGAACGCCAACGCCGACACGATCCGTACCCGGGTCGACCTGGACCGCACCATCGCCTGCCGGATCACCGACCTCGGCGTCGCATTCCACGGGCGGCTGACCGGCGGACGCCTAATCGACCTGGCCGACGGCGACGACCCGGAGGCGAGGATCGCGTTGACCACGAGCAGCGACCACCTGGTCGGCCTGGTCCGAGGTGAGCTAGATCTTTCCCGGGCGCTCGCGACACGTCAGCTGTCGATCAGCGCCAGCCCGTTCGACCTGTTGAAACTCCGCAAACTGCTCTGATCGGAGGCCGGGCGCGCCCGTACCGCCCGCGTCCGGTGGGCATCCGGTGACGGTGTCGGCCCGGCGGGTACGGAAGCGTCGACGCCGCGGGCGGGCGGCGGCCCGGCACGGCCGGCTCACCACAGGCCGAGGGTTTCCAGCGCGAGCCGGGCCCGCGTGTCTTTCGGCCGGACGGACCCGATCGGTGCCGCGCCCGACCAGGAGACGGCGCACAGCACACCGAGCGCCTCCAGGGACGACCCCGCGCCGGAGAGCACCCAGGTCTCCCCTTCCCGGCTCACGTGCCAGCCGGAGTCCGGCCGCCGACCGTGCGCGGCGTCAGGCAGCCGCACCACCCGGGAGGGGTCGAGCAGGCCCGCCAGGTCCTCGGCGACGTACGTCGGCCGCGCGGTGACCGGTGCGCGGAGCAGCTCGGCCGGTGTGCTCACCCCGGTGAGCACGAGCAGGCTGTCCATGCCGGCCCGGACCGCGCCCTCGACGTCGGTGTCCAGTCGGTCGCCCACCACGAGCGGGCGGGTGGCACCGGTACGCCGCGCCGCGGCCCTGAACAACCCCGGGGCCGGCTTACCGATCACCAGGTCCGGTTCCCGGTCCAACGCGGTACGCAGCACCGCCACCAGCGAGCCGTTTCCCGGCACCGGCCCCCGCACCGTGGGCAGGGTGCGGTCGGTGTTCGTGACGACCCACTCCGCGCCGCCGCGCACCGCCAGCGTGGCCTCGGCCAGCTCCGCCCAGCCGACCCGCGGCCCGTAGCCCTGCACCACCGCGACCGGCGCGTCCTCGAACCGATCGACCGGTCGCAGCCCCACGGCGCCGACCTCGGCCCGCAGCGCCTCCGCCCCGACCACCAGTACCGGCGAACCCGCCGGAAGGCGTTCGGCGAGAACCTCCGCCGCCGCAGCCGCCGAGGTGAGCACCTGGTCGGGCCGGGCGTCGATGCCCATCCCGGCGAGCAGAGCGGCCACCTCGCCGGCCCGCCGGGACGCGTTGTTCGTCGCGTACGCCAGCGGCTTGCCCTCGGCGCACAGCCGACGGACCGCCGTGACGGCGGTCTCGATCGGCCGGTCGACCAGGTAGATCACGCCGTCAAGGTCGAAGATCACCAGGTCGTACGCGTCGACGGGCCGATGGCCCGGGACACCGGCGGTCACGAACCGCCACCCGTCCCCGGCGGCCCACCGAGGTCGCCACCGCCCTGCGGCCCCCGCTCCGGAATTTCCGACTCGGTCCCGGTCCGGTCGGCGCCGCGGGCGGTCACCACGTGCTCGTCAGGGTCGGCGGGTGGCTTCTCGTCCGGGTCGGTGGCCGCGTCGGCGTCGTCGCGGTCCCCCTCGTTGACGGGCTCGTCGTCGACGAGGACGATGCCGTCCATCTCCAGCAGTCGCTCCGCCGCGTCCGTCTCGCCCTCCTCGTCGGCGTCGGCGGCGCGGGCGAACCACTCGCGCGCCTCCTCCTTCCGGCCGACCGCGAGCAGCGCGTCGGCATAGGCGTACCGGAGCCGTGCCACCCACGGCTCGGTCGAGGGCGCGGTCAGCTCACGGACCTGGAGCATGGCCACGGCGGCGTCCTTCTGGCCCAGGTCGCTCCGAGCCCCGGCGGCCACGATCAGCAGCTCGATGGCCGCCGCCCGGTCCAGGGACCCGCCGTCCGCACCACGGTAGAGGTCGATCGCCCGCTCCGGACGGCCCAACGCCCGCTCACAGTCCGCCAGCACCGCCAGGTGCGGCTGCCGACCCACCATCCGGTGGTAGGTCCGCAACTCGGTCAGGGCCGTCTGCCACTCGCCCGCACGGTACGCGGCCAGCCCGACCGCCTCGCGCACGGCGCCGATCCTCGCCGCGAGACGCCGGGCCGCGAGCGCGTGCTCCAACGCCAGGCCCGGGTCCTCGTCGATCAGGCGGCCCGTCGCCACGAGGTGCCGGGCCACCCGGTCCGCGACCGGCCTGGCCAGGGACAGCAGCTCGGCCCGGACGGCACCGTCCAGGTCCGTCGCCACGATGTCGTCGGTCAGTTCCGGGCCCTTGTCCCGCTTCTCGCGCCTGGCGCGCTCGCCCACACCGTCGGTCGACACCTGAGGCGTTGTCCGGCCGGAGCGCACCTCCTCCTCCCGCGGCGGGCGGCCGCCGGCGTCCCGCCGTACGCCTGCCATGTCGGGGCGCGTCTGGGCGCCGCGACCACCTGACGGGCGCGCCGGAGCCCGGTCCTCCCAGCGGGGACGACGGGGTGAGCGGTCGTGTCGGTCCGCCCTGCGGTCGGTGCGCCTGTCGCCCCGTTCGTACCCGCGGTCGTCGAAGGCACGACGGGACTCACCTGCCCGGCCGGCCCGGTCCCGTTCCCCGCGGTGCCCGCCGTCACGCCGCTCGGTTCGGTCAAGACGCTCACGGCGATCGCCCCAGAAGCCGTGACCCTCCGGGCTCCGGTCGTCGTCTCGGTCGTCGGCGTACCGGCCACGTCGGGATCCGCCTCCGACGAAACCTCGGTGGGCGTCACCGGGGACGCCACCGCGGCGGTCGAACCGGTCGCGGTCGAACCGGTCGCCCTGGTCCCGGCCGCGCCATCCGGCGCGCGCGCCGTTCCCGCCCGAGAGTCGCCGCTCCTGGTCGTCGCGGGTGCTCTGGGCACCACCCCACCGGCCGCGGTCCCGGTCGCCGGTACCGCGGTCACCACGTGGCTCACGGCCGAGACGGTCGTCCCGTCGGTCGCCGCCACGGCCGCCGTCCCGGTCGCGGAAGTCTCCGCCGTCTCGGTGTCCCGGCCGCCAGTCGCCACGGTCCCACCCCCGTCCCGAACCGTTCTTCCGGTGGTGGTTCCGCGGTGGTCCGAACGCGTCACGCGTTTCTCGCTGCTGCGGACGGCCATCTCCGCGCGCGACGGCGTCACGACCCTCCCGTCTGTTCGCACGGTCGTCCTGACGACGGGGTCGATCTCCACCATGCGGTCGTGAAGCCACGGGTACATCCTTCCTCGTGGCGATGTCGCCACAACACACAGTGTGGGGGTCACCCGGGT
>Ga0207867_1000467_pt1 | contig 42108 bp, 34 predicted proteins | sample HigsolmetaAR206D_FD_184838 | JGI IMG/M metagenome (GOLD analysis project Ga0207867, IMG submission 184838) | Ionic liquid and high solid enriched microbial communities from the Joint BioEnergy Institute, USA - AR20-6-D (SPAdes) (version 2) ...
GACACCGCCTACGTCTGGGCCCGGGTGCAGAACACCGGCCAGAAGGACGTGTTCGGGGCCGAGCTGCGGTTCTACTGGGGCAATCCCTCGGTGCAGATGTTCTACAGCACCCTCAACCTCATCGGCACCGCCTACGCCGACATCAAGGCCGGGGAGAGCCAGGATGTGCTCTGCCTGGTGCCGTGGCGCGTCGTGACCGTCAACAACGGACACGAGTGCCTCGTCGTCGTCGCCAGCACGCCGGACGACCCGCCACTGCCGGACGCCGTCGACCCGGTCAGCTACCCCAACGTCGCGCAGCGCAACCTCACCCTCGCCAGCTCCAGCAGCAAGGAGGACTTCAAGCTCACCGTCACCGTCAGCGCGCCGCGCCGGGAGTCGAAGCGGGTCCGCATCGGTGCCCAGATCGGCGGTGAGCTGTCCAGGGAGGCGCTGAGGACGCTCGGCCTGGCCGACGGGAGGCCGGTGGAGAAGCCGGTGGTCGAGGTCGGGTTCGCGGAGAAGCCGATCACCAACCCGAAGGACGGCGTCGGCGAACCGTGGCTGGAACTGGAGGTGCCGGCCGGACGCAGCGTCCCCGTCTACCTCACCATCCGGGGCGGTGCCGACCTGCCCGCCGGGGCGTACCAGCTCGTCGAGGTCATCGAGACACAGAAGGAGCAGACGCTGGGCGGCATCTCGTTCGCCGTGGTCGGGGAGGGACGCAGATGAGCCCCACCCCGATGGTCGTGCAGGCCCGGCCGTTCGCCATCGAACCGCTGACCAACGTGATGCTGCCCGACGGCATCTTCGACAACGCGCTCTACAACCTGCGCATCGCCTGCCACTACACCAACACCTCCGGCCGCGACCTGACCAACGTCTCCATCTACCTGGAGAGCGTCGGCGATCCCGGCATCGCGGTGACCGCGCAGACGTACACGTTCGCGACGATCCCGGCCGGCGCCTCGGTGCTGGTCTCCTGGGCGGCCGACTTCCGGCACGCCTCGCCGGGCAAGCCGTTGGTCAGCTTCGTGGCCCGGGCGGACGGGTACACCGCGTCCCGCTCGATCCGGCAGATCTTCGTCTCCCAGACCCGGTACGACGCCGCCACCGACACGTACTCGATCCAGGTCCCCGAGGGACGGCTCGACATCTCGAAGGTGACGGTCATCCCGCCCGGCGGGGACGGCTGGTGGGCCGGGGAGAAGCCGGACGGCGAGAAACGCAAGCCCTGGCCCGGCCCGTACGTCCCCACCGGACTGACCATGGTCTGGGTGCCGAACCCCGCGTACGCCGGAACCCACGGCGAACTGCCGTTCGAGGATCCGTGGTGGAAGGTGCTGGCGCTGGTGGTCTTCGTCGTCGCCACGATCGTCGGGATCATCGGAGCGGTGCTCGGCTCCGGGACCTTCCACGCGGGCATCAAGGGCAGGTTCGAGGAGACCGACCCCGACATCATCACCGAGTGTTGTACGCCGGCACCGGGCGACCCGTTGAAGGGCGGGGTCACCGTCGCCGGCGTCGCCGGGGTGATCGCCTCGGTGGCCCTGGCCGTGGCGCTCTCCGACGAGGCCGACCCGCACCGGCGCGGCCAGGCGGCGACGCCGCCCGCCCCGGGCGAGCTGACCACCGCCGAGCGGGTCGAGGCGCGGTGGAAGCTGCTCGACGAGCCGCACGCCGGCAGGCCGTACCGGGCGCACGTGGGGTGGAGCTACGAGCGGATCACCACCGGCGGCGTGTACCACCACCGGGTGGAGGAGGAGCAGACCAACATCCACGTCACGAAGGACGTCACGGTCGTCACCCCGGAGGCCGTGGGCCCGTCGGACGTGCTGTGGGTCCGGGCGACGTTCACCCGGGCCGACTCGACCCTGTTCACGGGCCCCGACCTCTACGCGTTCGCGCTGTTCCGGGCCCCGAAGGGGCTCTACTTCCTGGCGCCGCTGACCGACGACGGCACCGGCTTCGACGCCCGCGCCAACGACGGCACGTACACCGCCGGCCTGTACCTGCAGAACGTGCTGCCGGAGTTGTGGAAGGCCGGTCAGGAGCCGTACGGCATCTGGAAGGTCTACGTCTTCGCCCAGGACGTGAACCGGGTCGCCCCCGGTACGCCTCCGGAGATCGCCGCCCAGACCATCGGCGGGTTCTTCGTGGCCAGCGCCGTCCAGCTCACCTTCGACTCCCGCCTGCCCTGCCCGATGGAGGCACAGGCCAGCGTCAAGGTCGGCTGATCCGACCCCGCCCGACCGGAGGCCGGTGTGCCCCGCGGGGCACACCGGCCTCCGCCATCTGTCCCCGCACGCCCCGCCACCCCGACCACCGGGCGGGGCACCCCGGCCGGTCCCGGGTAGGCTCGCGAACCGGCAGGTCAGGGGCACGCCGGAGGTACGGGCGGCACCCCGGTTGGGGGCCGGCAACGGGGCCGGCCCGGGAGGAGTCTGATGATCAGCGCATTCGACCTGTTCTCGATCGGGATCGGGCCGTCCAGCTCTCACACCGTCGGCCCGATGCGGGCCGCGCGGACCTTCGCCACCGGACTCAAGGCCGACGGACTGCTCGCCGGCACCGTGCGGGTGCGCGCCGAACTCTTCGGCTCACTCGGCGCCACCGGGCACGGACACGGCAGCGACCGGGCCGTACTCCTCGGACTGCTGGGGGAGGCGCCGGAGACCGTCGACCCGGACGGCGTCGCCGCCACCGTGGCGGGGATCCGGGCCAGCGGCCGGCTGGCCGTGCTCGGGGCGCACACCGTCGACTTCGACGTCGACCGGGACCTGGTGCTGCACCGGCGCCGGTCGCTGCCGTTCCACCCCAACGGCATGATCTTCACCGCGTACGACGCGACGGGCGAACCACTGCGGACCCGGACGTACTACTCGGTCGGCGGTGGGTTCGTGGTGGACGAGAGCGCCACCGGCGCGGACCGGATCAAGCCGGACACCACGAGGGTGCGGTACCCGTTCGCGACCGGTGCCGAGCTGCTGTCCTGGACCGCCGAGACCGGGCTGCCGATCAGCGGGATCATGCTCGCCAACGAGCGGTCCTGGCGGAGCGAGGCGGAGATCCGGACCGGTCTGCTGGAGATCTGGCGGGTGATGCGGGAGTGCGTGGAGCGGGGCAGCACCCGTGACGGGGTGCTCCCCGGCGGTCTGCGGGTCCGCCGCCGGGCGGCGGAGCTGCGGCGCGCCCTGGAGGCGGACCCCGGGGCGGCCGACCCGCTGCGGGTGATGGACTGGGTGACGCTCTTCGCGCTCGCGGTCAACGAGGAGAACGCGGCCGGCGGTCGGGTCGTCACCGCACCGACCAACGGCGCCGCCGGCATCATCCCCGCCGTCCTGCACTACTACACTCGGTTCGTGCCGGGTGCCTCCGAGGAGGGTGTGGTCCGGTTCCTGCTCGCGGCGGCGGCGATCGGGGTGCTGGTCAAGGAGAACGCCTCGATCTCCGGGGCTGAGGTGGGCTGCCAGGGCGAGGTCGGCTCGGCCTGCTCGATGGCGGCGGCCGGGCTGGCCGAGGTGCTCGGCGGCACCCCGGCCCAGGTGGAGAACGCCGCCGAGATCGGCATGGAGCACAACCTCGGGTTGACCTGCGACCCGGTCGGCGGGCTGGTGCAGATCCCCTGCATCGAGCGGAACGCGGTGGCCAGCGTCAAGGCGATCACCGCCGCCCGACTCGCGCTGCGCGGCGACGGCCGGCACACGGTCTCGCTGGACAAGGTCATCAAGACCATGCGGGAGACCGGCGCGGACATGAAGGTCAAGTACAAGGAGACCGCGCGGGGCGGTCTGGCGGTCAACGTCATCGAGTGTTGAGGAACCCTTTCCGGGGCCTCGCGCCGCCCGGTCGGGCCCGCCGGAGGTCGGGGTGAGCCCCGGGGCGGGCCCGACCGGGCCGAAGCCGCCGGAGGTCGGGGTCAGCCCGGAAGCAGCACGAGACGCCCGCGCAGCCCGCCCCGCTCCAGCCGCCGGTGCGCCTCCGCGACCTGCTCCAGCGGCAGTGTGTCGGCGACCCGCAGGCGCAGCCCGGCCGCGGCCAGGGCGGTGAGCCGGGGGCCGTCGGCCCGGATCCAGACGTTGGCGACCCGGATGCCGCGCAACGGCACCGGAGCGCGACCGCCCCGGACCGCGACGAAGCTGCCGCCGCCGCGTACCGCGTCCAGCGCCGCCACGCCGATCGAGGCGGCGTCCACCGCGGTGTCCACCCCGCCGGGGACGGCGGCACGCACCGCGGAGGCGACGTCGACGCCCCGGGGCACCACGTGTTCGGCGCCGAGTTCGCGCACCAGCGCCTCGTCCCGGGGATCCGCGACCGCCACCACCCGGACCCCCGCCCGGGCGGCGAGCTCCACGACGTACCCGCCGACGCCGCCGGCCGCCCCGGTGACCAGCAGGGTCTGCCCGGGGCGTGGGGCGGCCAGGTCGAGTGCCTGGGCGGCGGTGAGCACGTTGAGCGGCAGCGTCGCGGCGGCGACCAGGTCCACCCCGTCCGGCAGACGCCCGACCGCGTCCGCGTCGAGCACGGCGTACTCGGCCTGGGCCTTGAGCGGGAGGGCGAGCCGGTCGGAGAGGCCCAGGACCCGGTCGCCCACCGCGAACCCGGTGACCCCGGGTCCGACCTCGTCGACGGTGCCGGCGAGATCCCAGCCGATGCCGATCACCTCGCGTGCGGGGAGGAGCCCGCTCTCGGTCAGGGCACCGGAGCGGGTCTGCACGTCGACCGGGTTGACGGCCGCCGCCGCGACCCTGATCCGGACCTGGCCGACGCCCGGCGTGGGTTGGGGGACGTCGGCGACCTCGAGCACCTCGGGGCCGCCGAAGGAGCGGATGATCACTGCCTTCATGGCGGCGAGCGTATGGAGAGCTACTCTCCTGGAGGAAGGGGTTACCCGAGAGTGCGTACCGTACCCGGAGGTGGAGGGTGACGACCCGGACCGCGAGCCAACTGCGCGCCGAGCAGCGGCGGGCCTACGACGCCTACATGGCGGACTGCCCGGCGCGGAAGCTGCTGGACCGGATCAGTGACAAGTGGGTGAGCCTGGTGCTGACCGCGTTGGCCGACGGGCCGCGGCGCTACAGCGAACTCAGCCGCAGGATCGCCGGGGTCAGTCAGAAGATGCTGACCCAGACCCTCCGCACGATGGAGCGGGACGGCCTGGTGCGGCGGACGGTGACGCTCGCCGTGCCGGTCCGGGTCGACTACGCCCTCACCCCGCTCGGCGAGAGCCTGCTGCCGATCATGGCGTCGATCAAGGAGTGGGCCGAGCGCCACATCCCGGAGGTGGAGCGCGCCCAGGCCGCGTACGACGCCGCCGTTGGTCGCTCGCCGCGGTGACCTCCGGGACCGTCGCGCCGCGCCCCCGCCGTCCCCGTGCTCCGTCGGGTGCCCTGCCGCGGTCGCGACGCGGCGGGCACCGCCGCGCCGCCCGGTGTGCGGGTCCGTCGGGCCGGGGCGATCCCGGTGTCTCGGCGGTGGTGTCCGGGGAACGGTCCGGTAACGTTGGCACGTCGTCGGGAGACCCGTGGCGGGGTCCGTGGGCATTCTGCCCATGTTGGTCGCATTTGGGTCTTTTCCCCGGCTGGTAGCCTATGTCCCATTGCGGCTGCGTGTGCTGCCGGACGAGCGGGAGGCGACGGTGACGTCTGGCGTCGTGGCGGTGTGGTCGCACCGCACCACGCTGCGGCTGCTCGTCCGCCGGGACCTGACGGTGAAGTACCAGCAGTCGGTGCTCGGCTACCTCTGGTCGTTGATCGAGCCGCTCGGCCTCGGAGCGATCTACTTCTTCGTCTTCGGCCTGCTCTACCGCTCGGCCACCCACCGGCACCTCGGCGAGGCCGCCGAGTCGTACCCGCTCTTCCTGATCACCGGCATCTTCGCCTGGATGTGGACCAGCTCGGCGATCAGCGAGGCGACCAACGCCCTCACCGGCCAGGCCCGGCTGATCACCACGATGAACCTGCCGCGCGAGCTCTTCCCGATCGGCCGGGTCGCCGGCCGGTTCGCCGAGTACGTCGCCGGCCTGCCGATCCTGGCCGCCGTCGCCGCGGTCTACGCCGCACTCGGCAGGATCGACCTCGGCCCCTCGCTGCTGGCGCTGCCACTCGCCGTGCTGGTCCAGACGATCCTGCTGGTCGGCATCGCGCTGCTGCTCTCCTCGCTCAACGTCCTGATGCGCGACATCGAGCGACTGATGCGGCTGGTCACCCGGGTGCTCTTCTACGCGACGCCGATCATCTATCCGCTGGCACTGGTACGGGACTCCGGGCTGCCGGGATGGGTGAAGATCGCGTACGAGGTGAACCCGCTGGTCGGAATCTTCCAACTGCACCACTCGATCTGGTATCCCGCCGAGTTCCCCGACGCCCGGCTGCTCTGCCTGTCGGTCGGCGGCAGCCTGGTGACCCTGCTCGTCGGCGCCGCGGTCTTCCGCCGGCTCGAACCCGCCGTCCTCAAGGAGCTCTAGGGTGGGCGAGCCGATGATCGAGGCGGAGAACCTGGGCATCCAGTTCGTCCGCAACCGGCGGCGCAACCTCCGGCTCCGAGAGATGATCATCCACCGGGGCGGCCGCCAGCCCGACGCCGGAGTATTCTGGCCGCTACGTAACGTGTCCTTCACGGTGGCGCCCGGCGACACGGTGGGGGTGATCGGCCGCAACGGCACCGGCAAGAGCACGCTTCTCCGGCTGATCGCCGGGGTGCTGATCCCGGACGAGGGGCGCATCCGGGTCCGGGGGGCGGTGGCGCCGCTGCTCGAACTCTCCGCCGGGTTCTCCAACGACCTGACCGGCCGGGAGAACGTGCACCTGGTCGGCTCGCTGCACGGGCTCAGCCCGGGCTTCCTGCGCCGGCGCTTCGACGAGATCGTCGCCTTCGCCGGGGAGCAGGTCGCCAACGCGATCGACACCCCGGTCCGGCACTACTCGTCCGGGATGAAGGTGCGGCTGGGCTTCGCGGTCATCGCCCAGCTGCCCCACCCGATCCTGTTGATGGACGAGGTGACCGCGGTCGGCGACGCTGACTTCCGGAAGAAGTGCTACGACACCATCGACCGGCTGATCGCCGAGGGCCGGACCGTGATGCTGGTCTCGCACAACGAAAACGATCTCACCCGGTTCTGCAGCCGGGGACTCTACTTCGACGGAGGACGATTGCGGGTGGACGGCACCATACGCGAGGCGCTCGACGCTTACCACAACGTGGTCAGGCCCTGATGTTGGCGATCCTGTTCACCCCCGCCCGCCCGGGGCAGCCGCTGACCCGTGCCGACGGCACGCCGCTGGCCGCCGGGCTTCGCGACCAGCTGCGCGCCGCGGGTGCCCGGGACGTCGTCCTCACCGACGACCTGAACCAGGTGGCGGTGCTGGCCGGCGCCGCCCGGGAGCCCGTCCTGCTCTGCTCCGGCGACCTGGTCGCGCACGCCGCCGTGCTCCGGCACCTGGCCACCAGCCCGCTGCCCGGCACCGTGGCGCTGGTCCTGCCGCAGGTGGACGCCGGCCCGCTTCCCGTGGTGGAGGAGCGGAACCAGGTCGTCGCCGCCGTGCTGCCGGGTGCCGACGAGGAGGCCGACCCGGCCGGCCCGACCCTCCCGGACGCCGGCACGGTCCCGGCGCCGACCGGTGCCTTCGGCGGCGCGGTCAGGGTCGCCGTGGCCGACCTGCCGGCGCTGGTCACCGCCGCCCGGGCGGCTGCCGTCGGGGACGCCACCGTCGACGGCGTACCCGCCCTGGACCGGGTGTTCGCCGAACTGACCCGGATCGGCCCCGAGGCCACCCCCGGCCTGACGATCTTCGCCCACCGGGTACGTCTGCTGGTCGCCCGCCGGGTCGCCGACCAGTCCGGGGTCGCCGCCGCCGAGGCGGCGGTGGCGGCGGTCGACTCCGACACGGCGGAGCTGCGGCTGTCGGTCAAGGAGAGGGACGACTTCTTCACCACCTTCTTCGTCAGCACGTGGTCCCCGCGGGTGACCAGGCTCTGCGCCCGGCTCCGGCTCACCCCGACCGGGGTGACCGCCCTCTCGGTGCTCTTCGCCGCCGTCGCGGCGCTGCTGTTCGCGTTCGGCGGCCGACCCGCCCTGGTCGTCGGCGCGGTCCTGCTCTACCTCGGCTTCGTCCTCGACTGCGTGGACGGGCAGCTCGCCCGTTACACCCGGAACTTCAGCCCGTGGGGCGGCTGGCTGGACACCATCGCCGACCGGGCCAAGGAGTACCTCGTCTACGCCGGGCTCGCGGTCGGGGTGGAGCGGGCCGGGCTCGGCAACGGGTGGGCGCTCGGCATCGCGGCGATGACCCTCCAGACCGTGCGGCACATGACCGACACCTGGTACGGCGCACTGCACGACGAGGCGGCGAGGCGGCCCCGCCCGGCCGGGTCGTCCGGCGGCCTCGGGGCCCGGCTCGGTGCCGCCTCCAACCGCGTGCAGGCGGACACCGGCTCGGTGTCGTACTGGCTCAAGCGAACCGTGGTCTTCCCGATCGGGGAGCGCTGGGCGCTGATCGCGCTGACCGTGGCGCTGTTCAACCCGCTGGTCAGCCTGATCGCCGTGCTGGTCTGGGGTGGGCTCGCCGCGGTGTACACGCTGACGCTGCGTACCCTGCGGGCCCGCTCGATGCGGGTTGCCGTGCTGACCGGGGTCGACACCATGCTGCACCGCGACGACGGACCGGTGGCGCGGGCGCTGGCCGGGCCGGGCCGGCGTGCCGGCCTACCCGGGCCGCTGCCGCTCGCCGTGCTCGGGGTGGTGGCCGGCCTGGCCCTGCTCGCGGCCGCGCTGGTCGGGGCCGGCGCGCCGACCGCCCGGTGGGCGGTACCGGCCGCGGTGCTGGTGGCGCTGGTCGCCGGGGTCCCGGCGGCGGTGCCGCACGGGGGTGCGCTGGACTGGCTGGTGCCGGCGGCGCTGCGGGCCGCCGAGTATCTGGCGGTGATCGCGGTCGGAGTCCTGGTCGACGCCCCCGCGGCGGTGACGTTCACGTTACTGTTCGTATTGGCGCTGCGCCACTACGACCTCACCGCCCGGCTGGAGAAGCGGGAGCGTGCTCCCCTGCTGCGGTCCCTCGGACTCGGGTGGGACGGCCGGTTGGTCGTTCTCGCCGGTGCCGCGCTGCTGGGGCCGGCCGCCGCCCGGGTGGCGATGCTGCTCCTCGCCGGCTACCTCGCGGTGATCTTCGTGGTCAACGCCGTGCGGGGCTGGACGCCGCGCGACATCCCGGGCCCCCGGCGGCCGGCCGAGACCGGTCCGGAGAGCCGGGCCGGGACCGCCGTGCCCGCCGGCGCGGACCGGACCGCCGGGTCGGGTGCGGTCGGACGGGAACGGGACGGGTGACACCGCCGGTCGGCTGAGCAGCGCCGGGTCGGCCGGCGGCGGAGAAGGACACGGATGACGCCGCCAGTCGAACGGCCACACCGGCCATGACGTTGCTCAGCTTCGTCGTGCCGGCGTACCGCGTCCAGGGCTACCTGCGGGACTGTCTCGACTCGATCCTCCGTCAGCCGGTCGGGGACCTGGAGGTGGTCGCCGTCGACGACTGCTCGCCGGACGGCTGTCGGGAGATCATCGCCGAGTACGCCGCCCGGGACCCCCGGGTCCGGCCGGTCAGCCTCGCCCGCAACGTCGGGCTCGGCGAGGCCCGCAACATCGGGCTGGACCGGGCCACCGGCGAGTACGTCTGGTTCCTCGACGGCGACGACTGGCTCGCCGACGGCTGCCTGCCGGCGGTGGTGGAACGGCTGCGTCGGGTCCGGCCCGAGGTGCTGGTCGTCGACCACGTGCGGGCGTACTGGGACGACCACACGGCCGGCAGCGACCTGGCCAGGACGATGCCGGACTCCGGCGACGCCGTCTTCACCGTCCGGGAGCGCCCGGCGGTGCTCGGGCTGTTGCACACCGCCTGGAACAAGGTGGTACGACGTAACTTCCTCACCGGGCTCGGGCTCCGGTTCGGTCCCGGCTGGTACGAGGACGTCTCGTTCAGCTACCCGGTGCTGCTCGCCGCCCGGCGGATCAGCGTGCTCGGTCGGGTCTGCGTCAACTACCGGCAGCGCCGCTGCGGCGCCATCACCCGGACCCGCGACGACCGGCACTTCGACGTCCTCGCCCACTGGCGGCGGATCTTCGCCCTGCTGGACCGGTGGGGGCCGGAGTACGACGACCTCCGGCCACTGATCTTCGAGCGGATGGTCTGGCACTACCTGATCGTGCTCGGCAACGGGCACCGACTCTCCGCGCGGGTACGCCGCGACTTCTTCCGGCAGGTGGTCGCCGACTACCGGCGCTGGTACCCGGACGGCGGCTATCCGCGCCCGGGTGGGATGGCGGGACTGAAGCACCGGCTGGTCGCCGGCGACCACTGGTGGACGTACTCGCTGCTGCGGGCGCTGCACCGGACGCGGACCGCCCTCACCCGCCGTGCCCGGCGGGCCGCCCGCCGGCTGTCGGGGGTGGCCCGGGCGGTGCGCGCGTCCCGGGTGACACCTCCGCCGGGCGGCGCGACCGGGGCCGGGCGGCTGGCCCGGCTCGGCCGGGCCGCACTGCGGCTCGGCCGGACGGCGCTACTCCGCGCCTACTACCAGGTGCAACTGCGCCGGCCGCTCGATCCGACGCTGGCCTGCTACGCGTCCTACTGGTACCGCGGGTACGCCTGCAATCCGGCCGCCATCTACGCCAAGGCCCGGGAGCTCGCCCCGTGGATCCGGGGGGTCTGGGTGGTCCGCCGGGACCGGGTCGGGAGCCTGCCGCCCGGCGTGCCGTACGTGGTGGCCGGTACCGCGGCGTACTTCCGGGTGTTGGCCCGGGCGCGGTGGCTGATCAACAACGTCAACTTCCCGGACTACGTGGTGAAGCGGCGCGGCGCGATCCACGTGCAGACCCACCACGGCACGCCGGTGAAGGTGATGGGGCTGGACCAGCAGCGGTATCCGGCCGGTGCGGTCGGGCTGGACTTCCCGCGTCTGCTGCGCCGGATCGACCGCTGGGACTACAGCATCACCTCGAACGCCTTCTCGACGCAGATGTGGGAGCGGGCCTACCCGGCCGGGTACGTCACCCTCCAGACCGGCTACCCCCGCAACGACCGGCTCGTGAACGCCACGCCGGAGGAGGTCGCGGCGGTGCGGGAACGGCTGGACCTGCCACCCGGGAGCCGGGTGGTGCTCTACGCGCCGACACACCGCGAACACCGGCCCGGCTACCGGCCCCCGTTCGACCCGGCGGCCCTGCTCGACGCCCTCGGCCCGTCCGGGGTGCTGCTGGTCCGGGGTCACTACCTGGACCCGTCGGCGGCCGGTGCCGCGGCCGTGGGCGCCGACGGTGGCGGTCGGGTGCGGGACGTGACCGACCATCCGACGGTGGAGGACCTCTACCTGGCGGCGGACCTGCTCATCACCGACTACTCCTCGGCGATGTTCGACTACGGCTGTCTGGACCGGCCCATCGTCGTCTACGCCCCCGACTGGGCCGACTACCGACGGGAACGCGGCGTCTATCTGGACGTGCTGGCCGAGGCGCCGGGGGCGGTGGCGACCACGTTCGCGGAACTGCTCGCCCTCGTCCGCGGCGGCGCCGTGGACGACCCGGCGGCGCGGCGGGCCCGGGAGGCGTTCCGGCGCCGGTACTGCGCGCTCGACGACGGCCGGGCGGCCGAGCGGGTCGTGCGGCGTGTCCTGCTGGGGGAGCCGGACCGCGGGACACCCCGGACCGACGGGTAGCCGGTGGGGCGGCCGGGGCGGCCGGTCCGACGGAGGGTCGGACGGGGCCGTCGGGGGACGGGGGCGTCACGAGTCGGGTAGGTGCTCCCGGGCCCAGGCGGCGACCTGCTCCAGCGCGGGGATGAGGGCCTGGCCCCGGGGGGTCAGCGCGTACGCGACCGTGACGGGAGGGCCGGGGTCGACGATCCGGAGGACGGCGAGGAGCTGACCGCCGACATCTGGTACTGCTGCTTCGGCGTCGCCCCGGTCAGCGACCACCTGGTCGGCCCGCTCGCGCAGGCCCGGGACGAGCGGGGCCACCTGTGGGTCGACGAGTGGCTGCGGGTCCGCGGCCAGGAGCGGGTCTTCGCCGTCGGCGACCTGTCGGACGCGGACCTCAACATGGCCGCGCGGGCCCGCGCGCAGGCGGAGCTGGTGGCGGCCAACCCGCGCTGCCTGATCACGGGCGAGGGTGAGCTCTCGGCGTACCAGCCGATGCCACCGGTCATCATCGTGCCGCTCGGGCCCGAGGGCGGCGGTCAGCCCGCGGACCGACGCCGCGACCGGACGCGCTGCCGGAGCCGGTCGGCGGCGAGCCCGGCGTACCGGCTGGCGACGAACCGGGTGGCGCGCGCCAGGGAGCGGACACCGCCCACCGGGATGGTCTCGACCCCGGCCGGCGCCGCCCACCGGGACCGGCGGGCCGACCGGACGACCAGCCGGGGGCGCGGTGACACCCACTGCTCGGCCGGCACCGTACGCAGGTCGAGCACGCCCAGGTCGTCCCCGCTGACCCAGCGGCGGCCGGCGACCTCGGCGACGACCTGGTCGAGCGGCTCGTCCGGCCGGCGTACCCGGCGGGCCCGGCTCACCGCCGAGGTACGCCAGAGCGACACCGCGTCCTCGGGTGCGCCGGCCCCTGCCGGCAGGACCCGCACCAGCCCGACCTGCCACTCGTCGGCCACCGCCACCAGCCGCCGTACGGTGTCGGCGTCGACTCCGTGGTGCGGGGCGAGCTCCAGCAGGTACGGGGCGGGGAAGGCGGTGGCCGGTGCCGACTCGGCCAGTACCACCCGGGGATCCGAGCGGTAGGCGGCGGCGAGCAGCCGCCGCTCCAGCAGGGGGTCGGCGAGGACCGACCGCCGGTCGTCGGTGAGTTCGGCCCAGTTCGCGACCAGGACCACCCGCAGGTCGGTGAGGTCGCTGGCGAGCAACCGGTCCACGCAGGTGCGGACCAGCTCGTACGGGCCGTCGGCGTGGACCACCGCGACGACCAGCGGCACCGCGAAGATCCGGTTCGCGGCCGGGCGCAGGTGGCGGGGCAGGGGCATCAGGTCGGCCAGGAAGGGGTGGTTGTACCGGCGCAGCGCCTCGCCGCGGGTCATCATGTGCGACGGGCCGAGATGCCAGCTGCGGGCCCGTGGCTCGGGCACGAAGACCGCGCCGGCCTGGGCCAGCCGGTACCCGAACTCGGTGTCCTCGCCGAGCCGCAGGTTGGGGTTGACGCCGCCGGCCTCCGCGTACAGGGCGCGGCTGAGTGCGGCGGTGGCGCCGACGTGCGCCCGGAAGTTCAGGTGGTTGCCGCCGCGCAGCTGGTCGGTGTCGTCGATGAGGCGTTCGACGTAGTCGTGCGGCGTGGTGTCCTCGAACCGGAACAGCCGGTCGAGCGTACCGGCGCGGCAGCGTTCGGCGACCTCCTCCGGGGTGACCGTCCAGCCGTGGTCGACGAAGCGTTTGTAGCCGAGGGTGACCACCTCGTCGCTGACGTGCTGCCAGCGGACCTGGGCCGCGACGTGCTCGGGGAAGACGACCATGTCGGCGTCGAGCCAGTGCAGGATCTCGCCGTCGCTGACGGTGGCGCCGACGTGCAGCGCGGTGGCGCGACCCCAGCCGCTGGCGTGGTCGGCGACCCGGACGAGGCGGCAGTGCGCGGGTCGCAGCTCCGGCAGCCGGATCGGCGGGTTGCTGCCGTCGTCGACCACCAGCACCTCGAACAGCTCCGTTGGGTACGTCTGGTGGCGCAGGGCGGCCAGCACCAGGTCGAGGGTCGGTTGGCAGTTGTGGGCCGGGATGACCAGTGAGACCGACCGGCTCGGCCGCCAGTTCTCCAGCGGTGGCGGGTCGAGCACGCTCCAGTCGTTGCGGTACACCCGGACCGGGGCGCGGGTCGGGGCCGGGGCCCGACTGGGGGACAGCACGTGCCACAGTGTAGTTATCCGATTGCGCTGTGCGAGCACGTGGCGCCGCGTGCCGGATGGTCGTCGGCATCCTCCCAAAAACTGACTACCCTAGGTCGCTGCGCGATAGCTGCGCGTAGGCTGAATCCCGTAACCGGTCGATGGGGGAGCCGGCTTGCCGACCAGGGACGACCCGGAGAAGTACCTTCGCTGGCGGATCGTGGCCGGCGACCCGGCCCACCGGCGGCCGAGACGGTGGCCCGTCGGCACGCTGGGCTCCGGCCTGACCGAGGTGCCCGGACCGGATCGCGGCCCGGCCGGGAGGTGGCACCGGGTCTTCGTCGGCCGGATGGTCGTGGCCGCACAGTCGCCGCGCTGGCTGCGGCACCTGCTCGACCACCCGGTCTCCCTGGCCCGGGTACGGCGCACCGACATCGTCGTCGACGAGTGGCGGATCCCGCAGCGCGGCTGGTCCGGGCGGCTGGGGCCGCTGCCGCACCTGCTGGCGCACCGGGTCCGGCTGCCGCGTCGGGACCACGGCCGGGTCCGGGTCGAACTGGAACTGCGCTGGTCCCTCCCGCTCCGGTCGGTCATCGCCGCCGTGCTGCCGCTGCTCACCCCGGCGCGACCGCTTCCCGTCCCGGCCAGCCCGGACGTGACCGCCCAGGACGTCCTCCCCGGGTGGCTGGGGACCGGCCCGAACATCGCCGCGGTCGCCGGCGACCTGCCCGGAGACGCCGACGTCCGCCCCCACGACCTGGTGCTGCGCCCGGACGACACCCCGCCGACGTTGGCGACCGCGCCGGCCGACGAGCAGCCCTACCGGGCGCTCCTCGCCGTCGACCGGGCCGGTGCCGTCCCGGCCACGCGGACCCGCCCACGCCCCGGGCCGGTGCTGATCGACATCGGGTACGCCGCACCCGCCGGCCGGTACGGGCCGTTCGGCCCGGACGTACCCGCGGCGGAGCTGCGCTTCACCGCCGGCCGTGACGAGCCGGGCTGGCGGATACTCGGCCCGGACGGGCTGGACCGCACCGGAACCCTGGACCGGCCCTGGCTGACCGAGGAGGAGCAGGCGGCGCTGGCCGGCGTCGGCGTCATCGAGTGCCAGCCGGTGCCCGGGTGGCAGCCGGCACGGGAGGTGGCGCTGCTGCTGCACCTGGTCGCGGCCGGCTTCCCGGTGTACGCACCGGTGCTGTCGCCGGCCTGCCGGACGTACCTCTCCGAGGAGGTCGCCGAGCTGCTGACCACCAGGCCGCCCGGACCGCACGCCGCGCCCCTGGACCGGGAGATCCACGCGGTGCGCCAGCGGCGAGCCGTCCTGCGCGGGCACGGCCGGGCGTTCCGGCTCACCGGGCTGGCCGCGTCGGCCTTCCCCGGGGTCCCCGCGCTGCCGCCGGTCTCCGCGCTGTTGGTCACCAGGCGTCTGTCGCACGTCGCCACCGCGCTGGCCGCCATCGAGGCGCAGAGCTACCCGGCCCTGGAGATCGTCCTCTGCCTGCACGGGGTGGCCCCGACCCCCGGCCTGCGGTCCCGGCTGGCCGACTGCACCCGCCCGGTGCAGGTCCACGAGGTGCCGGCCACGCAGAGCTTCGGTGCCGCGCTGGGCACGGCGACCGCCCGCGCCCGGGGGAGCCTGGTGACGAAGTTCGACGACGACGACACGTACGGGCCGGAGCACGTCTGGGACCTCGTCCTCGCGCGGGTCCACTCCGGCGCGACGCTGGTCGGCAAGGCGGCGGAGTTCGTCTACCTGGCGGCACTGGACACCACCGTACGGCGGGACGCCGGCGCGCCCGAGAGCTTCACCACCGCCGTCGCCGGGGGCACCATGCTGATCGGCCGGGGTGACCTGGAGGAGGTCGGAGGGTGGCGGCCGGTGCCCCGCTCGGTCGACCGTGGCCTGATCGACCGGGTCCGCCGAGCCGGCGGCCTCGTCTACCGCACCCATCCCCTCGGCTACGTCTACCACCGGCGGCGCACCGGGCACACCTGGGACCCGGGACTGGAGTACTTCCTGCGCGGCGGCGGGACGCAGTGGTCCGGCCTGCCCCGGCACCGCGAGTTCGGCACGGTGACCGACCCGGCCCCGGCGCGGGCCGTGAGCGCCGGGACCACCGCCGTCGGCGAGATGGCCGGGGTCGCCGCCTCGGGCGCGGTGGCCGGGTCCGGGAGGGGGACCGATGGCGGTCGGGCCGCCGAACACCACCGGCCCTGACCGGCCGGCCCGGGTCCTCCCCGGTGGCGCGAGGCGGCGCGCCGCCGGCCGGTCCGCGACCGGGTGGCGGCCGTCGCCGTACCTGGTGTGCGCCACGCTGGCGGTGGTCGGCGCGGTCGCGCTGAGCCTGCGCCAACCCTGGGGCGCCGACTTCGGGCTGCACGTCGCGGCGGTCGGGCGGCTCCGCGACGACCTGCTCGACCCGGCGAACCCGATGGTCGACTCACCCGAGGGCGGCCCGTACAGCACGCCGTACACCGTCGCGCTGGCGCTGGTCGCCCGGCTGACCGGCATCCCGGTCGCGGTCGTGCTCAGCGCCGCCGGCCCGGTCAACCTGGCGTTGCTGCTGTACGGGCTGCGCCGCGTCGTGGCGCTGTTCGGTTCCGACCGGTGGACGCCGGTGGTCGCCCTGGCCTTCGTGCCGCTGCTGTGGGGGACCGACGCCCCGCGCTGGAGTGGCTTTCCGAACCTGCGTGGGCTGCCGCTGATCCTGCCGTACCCGGGCACCCTCGGGCTGGCGTTGCTGCTGCTCGGCTGGGCGGCTCTGGCCCGGGCGCTGGCGGCCGGCACGCCGGGGCGGTGGGTACCGGTCGGGCTCCTGGGCGGTGTGCTGGTCCTGGTCCACCCGTTCACCGCGCTCGGCGCCGCGCTGGGCGCGTTCGCGCTGTCCGTACCCCGGCTTCGCCGCCCGGCCGGGCCCGACCTGCGGGGTGCGGCGCTCGGCGTCGCGGTGGCGCTGGTCGTCGTGCTGACCTGGCCGTACTTCCGGGTCACCGACCTGCTGGCCGCGGCCCGCGACTTCGACGCCATCCACCGCGTGCTCTACGTGGACCCGCCGGCCCGGTACGGCTTCGCGTTCGCGGTGGGGCTGCCGGCGCTGGCCGTACGGCTGCGTCGGGACCGCCTCGACCCGCTGGCGTTGCTCGTCGGTCTGGCCGGGGTCCCGGTGCTGGTCGGCGGGCTGACCGGGGCGTACGCCCTGGGCCGGCTCTGGCCGGTGGTGCTGCTGGGTCTGCAACTGGCGGCGGCGGTGGAACTCGTCCGGGTGCTGCGGACCGTCCGGCACGGCGGGGTCCGTGGTGCGGCCCGGATCGTGCCGACCGGCCTCTGGGTGGCCGGCGCCGCCGTCGCGGTGCTGGCCGGGCTCGTCGCCCAGGGCGGCAACCTGCTGCTGGTGCTACCCCGGGACCACCTCACCCCGGCGCGCCGGGCGGCGTACGGGATCAGCAACCTGCCCGATCTCTCCTGGTTGGCGCGGCAGATCCGTCCCGGCGCGGTGCTGCTGACCGCCGACCCGGCGGTGGGGCGCGAGGTGTTGAGGTACGAGATCCGCGCGGTCGCCCCGCCGTGGCCCGATCCGCTGCTGTCGGACGAGGCCAGGCGCCGGGCGGACGAGGCCGCCCTGCTCGATCCCGACACGGATCCGGGCCGCCGGGCCGATCTCCTCGCCCGGTACGGGGTGGACTGGGTGCTGGAGCCGAGGTCCGGCTACCCGTGGCTGGACCGGTACGCGACACGGGTGGTGACCGGTCCGGGCGGAGCGCGGCTGGTACGCCTCTCCACCGCTGACGTCGGTTCCTGACTGGCGTGAAACTTCCATGAAGTTTCCTGTAATCGTTATGTCACAACCTGAACATGGCACGTTTACCCGATGTGCGAGCCAGATGGTCCTCGTCACAGTCGAACCCGGGGCGAGTCATCACGCTGCGGGAGGAGTCGGTGACCACCGTCGGGCTCAAGGACGTCACGAAGGTATTCCCAGATGGGACGGTGGCGGTCGACAACGTCAGTCTCGACGTCAACGACGGCGAGTTCATGGTGCTGCTCGGTCCCTCCGGCTGCGGAAAGTCCACGATGCTGCGGATCATCGCCGGCCTGGAGGAACCGACCAGCGGGGCGGTGCTGCTCGACGGCGAACTCGCCAACGACCTCCCGCCCCGGGAACGTGGCGTCGCCATGGTCTTCCAGGACTTCGCGCTCTACCCGCACATGTCGGTACGGAACAACATCGCCTTCCCGCTGCGGCTGTCCGGGGTCGAGGAGCGGGCGCGTGGCGAGCGGGTGGCGGACGTCGCCAGCGCGCTCGGCATCGGTGACCTGCTGGAACGCAGGCCGAGCCAGCTCTCCGGCGGACAGCGGCAACGGGTCGCGATGGGCCGGGCCATCATCCGCCGCCCCGGCCTGTTCCTCATGGACGAGCCCCTGTCGAACCTGGACAGCGGTCTGCGGGCCGAGCTGCGGGCGGAGATATCCGGGCTCGTCCGGGAACTGGGCGTGAGCACCATCTACGTGACCCACGACCAGGCCGAGGCGCTGACCATGGCCGACCGGGTCGCCATCATGCGCAAGGGCGTCCTGCAGGACGTGGGCACCCCGACCCAGGTGTACGGGCGGCCCGCCACCCTCTACGTCGCCGCGTTCCTCGGCAGCCCCCGGATGAACCTGCTGGAGGCGACGGTCTACGTCCACCTCGACCGGTACGTCGCGCTCAACCTCGGCGAACAGTCCCTCTACCTGCCCTGGGACGACATCCGGGCCCGGGCCGTGGCCCACTACCACGGTGAGCGGATCGTGGTCGGGATGCGGGCCGAGGCGCTGACGCCGGTGGCGCCGGACGCTCCGGGTGACGTGCTGCACGGTCGGATCCGCTACCTGGAGCACCACGGCCACGAGTCGCTGGCGTTCCTCGACATCGGCGCCACCGCGATCGTCGTCGACGAGGTGGGCGGTGCGACCGCCGACGAGCGGCCCGGCGGCCCGGGCCGGGGGATCCGCCGACTGAGCCAGGTCGTGCAGCGCCTGACCGGACGGGCGGTCGCGTCGGTGCCCGCGTCGCCGGAGTCGCAGCCGCGGGGTGCCCGGGAGAGCGTGCTGAGCGACGGGGGCCGCCACCACCGTCGTCCGGCCGAACTGGTGGTCCGGCTGGCGCCGTATCCGGCGATATCTCCCGGCCAGTCGATGGCGGTCTCGGTGCGGATGGACGCCGTGCACTTCTTCGACGAGCGCGGCGACCGGATCGACGTCGGCTGGCGCTGACCGGCCCGATCCCGCGCCCGGCGCGCCCCGCACCGGCCGGACCCCGCCGGGGCCTGTTTCAGCCCGGCCTGCTCCTCGTCGGCCCGACCCCCACCGGTACGGCGACGGCGTACCCGACGGTGCCGGTCGGCGGCCCCGGCGACGGACCGGGGTCGACCCCCTCCGCGGCGCACGGGTATCCCCGAACGGACCCTGAGCCGACCCTGAACGCACCCTGAATGTGCCTCGCGGGCCTCGACGGCGATCCCAATAAGAAGACACCCTACAGGTAGTGAGCATTGATACCGGGAGGGTGGGAATGGCGGGCGTTGGTTCGCGACGGTGGGTCGGGGTGCTGGTCGGGGTGCTGGCCGGAGTCCTGCTGCTCTGCGGGATCGGCGTCGGACTCGCCACCTGGACCTGGACCCGCGGCGTCGTCGACACGACCGGCAGGGTCAGCTTCGTCAACCGGCTCGCCATCCCGCCGCTGGCCGAGTCCCGGATCGACGCGCAGGGCCGCCGGGTCTTCGACCTGCGGGCCCAGCCGGGCCGGCGCGACTTCGGCGTGGGCGGGCCCACCCGCACCTGGGGCTACAACGGCGACTACCTGGGGCCGACGCTGCGGGCCAGGCGCGGGGAGGAGGTCATGGTCAACGTCGTCAACGGCCTCGGCGAACCGACCAGCGTCCACTGGCACGGCATGCACCTTCCGGCCGTCATGGACGGCGGACCGCACCAGATGGTCCGTCCCGGCGCCACCTGGTCGCCGCACTGGCGGATCGACCAGCCCGCCGCCACCCTCTGGTACCACCCCCATCCGCACGGACGCTCCGAGCGGCACGTCTACCGTGGACTGGCCGGGATGTTCATCCTGGACGACGACGCCTCCGACGGGCTCGCGCTGCCCCGCCGGTACGGGGTCGACGACATCCCCCTGATCGTCCAGGACCGGCGGTTCGACTCCGACGGGCAGTTCGACGAGCGGCGCGCGTTCCTCGGCGGGGTCGGCATCCTCGGGGACACCCTGCTGGTCAACGGCACCGTCGGGCCGTACCTCGACGTCACCACGGAGCGGGTCCGGCTACGGCTGCTCAACGGCTCCACCGCCCGGACGTACGACTTCGGGTTCGCCGACGACCGGAGCTTCGCCCTGGTCGCCACCGACGGCGGGCTCCTGGAGGCGCCGCACCGGACCACGCGGATCCGGCTCTCACCGGGCGAGCGTGCCGAGATCGTGGTGACGGTGCGCCCCGGTGAGCGGACGGTGCTGCGCAGCTACCCGCCCAACCTGGGCGTGGACTTCTTCAACCAGCGGTTCAACGGGGGCGACGACACCTTCGACGTCCTCCAACTGCGGGCCGCCGCAACCCTGCGGCCCGCACCCGAGGTGCCGTCCCGTCTCGTGCCGATCGAGCGACTCGACCCGGCGTCGGCCGCCACGACCCGGAAGTTCGACCTCGCCGGGCGGAGCATCAACGGCACGGGAATGAACCTCGGCCGGATCGACTTCGCGGTCACCCGGGACACCACCGAGATCTGGGAGATCACCAAGCAGGACGGTACGCCGCACAACTTCCACGTGCACGACGTGCAGTTCCAGGTCCTCTCGGTGGCCGGGCGTGAACCTCCGCCCGAGCTGCGCGGCTGGAAGGACACCATCCTGCTGGAGGTGCGGAGGGAGGTCCGGATCATCGCCCGGTTCGCCGACCACGCCGACCCGAACATGCCGTACATGTACCACTGCCACCTGCTCTACCACGAGGACCAGGGGATGATGGGCCAGTTCGTGGTGGTGGAGCCGGGCCAGCGGCCGGGCCGTCCCCCGACCGGGCACGCCCACGGCTGATCCGGAACGTCCGCGGCCCTCTCCCGGCACGACACCGCCGGGAGAGGGCCGGCGCGTCACGGCAGTTCCGGCCGGTCGAGGACCCGCAGCCAGGAGCCGTCCGGCTGACGGCGGGCCACCTGGACCCGGACGCCCGTGCCGTCGCGCCGGACGGTCGAGGTGAGCGCGAGGTCGCCGCTGACCAGGGTGGGCAGCGGATCCTCCGGCGCGAAACGCGGGCGGTCTGCCAGAACCTGTTCCCACAGCGCCCGGATCGCCGCACGGCCGACGGTCACGCCGCCCGGCGGGTACGCCAGCACCGCGTCCTCCTCGTACAGCGCGGCGACCCCGTCGGCGTCACCGGCGTTCGAGCGTTCGACGAACAGCCGGGTGATGTCCTCGGGACGCATCGCCTTCGTCCGTGCGGTCACGCTTCCTCCTCCTGTCCGGTCTCCGGTCACCCGTTCAGGGTGCGTCAGCCGACACCAGAAGTCCAACAGATGTTTCTTATCTGATCTAGAATCGGCAGTTATGGAACTGCGCCAGCTGGAGTACTTCGTCGCGGTCGCCGAAGAGGCCAGCTTCACCCGGGCCGCCGGACGCGTCCGGATCAGCCAGTCCGGGGTCAGCGCCCAGATCCGGCAGCTCGAACGGGAACTCGGCGCCACCCTGATCGACCGTTCCAGCCGTACCGCCAGACTCACCGCCGCCGGCCGGGCCGCGCTGGGACCCGCCCGGGCCGTGCTCGCCCACGCCGCCGCCGTCCGGCAGGCCGTCGAGGAGGTGACCGGCGTCATCCGCGGCGAGTTGACCGTCGGCATGGTCGTCGGCTGCACCATCGCCCCGTTCTTCGCGGCCCTCGCCGAGTTCCACCGCGCCCACCCGGGCGTCGAGCTGACGCTGCGCGAGGACAACTCCGACCGGCTCGTCGCCGGGGTCCGCTCCGGCGCGCTCGACCTCGCCCTGGTCGGCACCGCCGACGTCACCTTCGCCGGCCTCGACGCGCTGACCCTCGTCCGCGAACGGCTCGTCGCCCTCGTCCCGCCGGACCACCCGCTCGGCGCGCGGCGCGGTGTCAGCCTGGCCGACCTCACCGCGTACCCGCTGGTCTGTCTGCCGCCGGGAACCGGCATCCGCACCGTTCTCGACCGCGCCTGCGCCGCCGCCCGGCTCCAACCGTCGATCGCGCTGCAGGCCAGCGCGGGAGAGGCGGTCGCCGACCTGGCCGCCCGAGGGCTCGGCGTGGGGATCCTCAGCGAGTCGATGGCGCCCGACACCACGGACCGGTTGCGGCGCCTCCTGATCGACGACGTCACGACCCCGGCCTCGCTGGCCCTGGTCTGGAACGGTGACCCGGGGCCGGCACTGGCGAAACTGGTCGACCACGCGCGGTCCGCCTTCGGCGTACCCACGAGGTGAGGAAGCGGGCGGCCCGCCCGGACGTGCCGATACCGGGGGCTTCCTTCCCGGGCAGCCGGAAGGCGCACCGACCGGGGGCGGCGCGGCTAGGTTGGAAGACGTGCTGGGCCTACCCGTTGGCGTGACCGCCTGTCTCTTCGACCTGGACGGCGTGCTGACCCAGACCGCGCGGGTGCACAACGCCGCCTGGGCGGAGACGTTCAACGCGTTCCTGCGGGTACGGTCGGAGGCCACCGGCGAGCCGTTCCGGCCGTACGACCCGGACGCGGACTACCACCGGTACGTCGACGGCCGCTCCCGGGCCGACGGGGTGCGCAGCTTCCTCGCCTCCCGGCACATCACCCTGCCCGAGGGCGAGCCGGACGACCCGCCGGGCGCCGAGACGGTCAACGGGATCGGCAACCGCAAGAACGCCGTCCTGCTCCGCCGCATCCGCACCGACGGCGTCCAGACCTACCCGGGATCGGTCGCCTACCTGAAGGCGGCGCGGGCCGCCGGGCTACGCCGGGCCGTCGTCTCGGCCAGCGCCAACGCCGGCACCGTCGTGGCGGCGGCCGGGCTGGCGCCGTACCTTGAGGCCCGGGTCGACGGGGTGCTCGCCCGCGAGCGCGGACTGCGCGGCAAACCGCATCCGGACACCTTCCTCGCCGGCGCCGAACTGCTCGGGGTGCCGGCGGCGCAGGCCGCCGTCTTCGAGGACGCCCAGGCCGGGGTGGCGGCGGGCCGGGCCGGCGACTTCGGGTTCGTGATCGGGGTGGACCGCGTCGGCCGGGCCGACGAACTGCGCCGGCACGGCGCCGACATCGTGGTCCGCGACCTGGCCGAACTCCTCGACCAACCCGGTCCGGACGCACCCGGGGACACCGGCGGCACCGGCGGCACAGACCCCGGCCCGGCGCCCGGCGGCGCCCGCGACGGCGCGGCCGGGGCGACCCGGTGAGAGGGCGGGCCGATGATCCGGGAGCGCTCCTTCCCCGTCGAGCCGTGGCACATCCGGGAGATCCGGCTCGACCTCGACGTCCTCGCCCAGTCGGAGTCGGTCTTCGCCCTGTCAAACGGCCACATCGGACTGCGGGGCAACCTCGACGAGGGTGAGCCGCACGGGCTGCCCGGCACGTACCTGAACTCCTTCTACGAGCTGCGCCCGCTGCCGTACGCCGAGGCGGGCTACGGCTTCCCGGAATCCGGGCAGACGATCGTCAACGTCACCAACGGCAAGCCGATCCGGCTGCTCGTCGACGACGAGCCGTTCGACGTCCGCTACGGCGAGCTCATCAACCACGAGCGGGTCCTCGACCTGCGGGCCGGTACCCTCCAGCGGTCGGTGGTGTGGCGCTCCCCGGTCGGCCGTACCGTGCGGATCTGCAGCACCCGGCTGGTCTCGTTCACCCAGCGTTCCATCGCCGCCATCGAGTACCAGGTCGAACCGGTCGACGGGCCGATGCGGCTGATCATCCAGTCCGAGCTGGTCGCCAACGAGCAGCTGCCGGCACAGAGCCGCGACCCCCGGGTGGCGGCGGTGCTCGAGTCGCCGTTGCAGGCCGAGGAGCGGCTGGTACACGGCGACGGCGCGCTGCTGATCCACCGCACCAAGGCGAGCGGGCTGCGGCTCGCCGCCCAGATGAGCCACGAGGTGTACGGGCCGGAGCGGAAGCTGGTCGGCACCGAGGCGTACGACGACTGGGCCCGGACCACCGTCACCTGCGTGCTCCGCCCCGGGGAACGGCTCCGGGTGGTCAAGTACGTCGCCTACGGCTGGTCCAGCCGCCGCTCCCGGCCGGCGTTGCGCGACCAGGTCGGCGCGGCGATCGCCGGGGCTCGCTTCTCCGGCTGGGAGGGGCTCTGCGCCGAGCAGCGTGACTACCTCGACACGTTCTGGCACGACTCGGACGTCCAGGTGGACGGGGACCCGGAGGTGCAGCAGGCGGTCCGGTTCGGCCTCTTCCACGTGCTCCAGGCCGGTGCCCGGGCGGAGCTGCGGCCGATCGCGGCGAAGGGCCTGACCGGACCGGGCTACGACGGCCACGCCTTCTGGGACACCGAGACCTTCGTGCTGCCGGTGCTGACCTACACCCTGCCGTCGGCGGTCGCCTCCGCACTGCGCTGGCGACACTCCACCCTGCACCTGGCGCAGGAGCGGGCCCGGACGCTCGGGCTGCGCGGTGCCGCCTTCCCGTGGCGGACCATCCGCGGGCAGGAGACCTCCGCGTACTGGCCGGCCGGCACCGCCGGCTTCCACATCGCCGCCGACATCGCCGACGCGGTTCGTCGGTACGTCCTGGTCACCGGTGACGAGCAGTTCGAGCGCGAGGTGGGGCTGGAGCTGCTGGTGGAGACCGCCCGGTTGTGGCGGTCGCTGGGGCACCACGACCGGCACGGCAGGTTCCACATCGACGGGGTGACCGGCCCCGACGAGTACACGGCGGTCAACAACGACAACGTCTACACCAACCTCATGGCGCAGCGGAACCTGCTCGCCGCCGCCGACGCCGCCCGGCGGCACGCCGAGGCGGCCCGGCGGCTGGGCGTCAGCGACGAGGAGACCGCCGCCTGGCGGGACGCCGCCCGTGACATGCACATCCCGTGGGACGACGAGCTGAAGGTCCACCCGCAGGTGGAGGGCTTCACCCGGTTCCAGGAGTGGAACTTCGCCGACACCCCGCCGGAGCAGTACCCGCTGCTGCTGAACTACCCGTACTTCGACCTGTACCGCAGGCAGGTGGTGAAACAGGCCGACCTGGTGCTGGCGATGCACTGGCGGGGGGACGCGTTCACCGACGAGCAGAAGGCGAACAACTTCGACTACTACGAGCGGCGTACCGTCCGTGACTCGTCGCTGTCGGCCTGTACCCAGGCCGTGCTGGCCGCCGAGGTGGGCCACCTCGAACTGGCCCACGACTACCTGGGCGAGGCGGCGCTGATGGACCTGCACGACCTCAACCAGAACACCCGCGACGGGGTACACGTCGCCTCGCTGGCCGGGGCGTGGATCGCCCTGGTCGCCGGCTTCGGCGGGCTGCGCGACCACACCGACGTGCTCGCCTTCACGCCCCGGCTGCCGAGCCGGATCAACCGGCTGGTGTTCTCGCTGCGCTGGCGTGACGTGCACCTGCGGGTGGACGTCCGGCAGCACGAGGTGACGTACGCGCTGCGCGACGCCCGCCCCGACGCGGCCATGGAGCTGACCCACCACGGCACCCTGGTCCGGGTGACCTCCGCCAACCCGGTGACCCTGCCGATCCCCCCGGCGGGGCCGACCGGGCCGCGGCCGGAGCAGCCCGCCGGGCGCGCCCCGGTCCGCCGGACCAGCGCGGGCGAGCCGTAGCCGCACCCGGGTGACCGGGGCGGCGCGGACCGCGGCCTACAGCAGCGACAGGTGGACGTGGTTGGTGTGGTCGCTGGAGGGGTCGCCGTGCGCACCGCCGTACGACCGCCATCCGGTGGCCGGGAACCAGATCTGCCGGTACCAGATGACGTAGAGCACGCCCAGCCGGTCGGCGTTGCGGACGAAGAAGGCGGCGAGGTTGTTGCCGTACAGCCGGTCGCCGCCGGTGGCGTCGCCGCCGAAGCCGTGTGGCTGCGTCGAGAAGTCGCAGGCCCGCCCCTTCGGGTGCTCGTACGGGCCGCCCGGGCGGTAGCAGGACGTGAAGCGGGTGAAGCCGGCCCGGCGTGCCTCGGTGTAGGCGTGCAGGGTGCGCGGGGTGACGCAGCCGCTGGTCGTCGGGTCGGGTTGGCTGCACGTCTGGGGTGGCCAGGAGCCGTCGGCGCCGCGGGGCGCCGGCCGGGCGACCGGTGAGGTGGCGCTGACGAAGCCCTTGGTGGCCGCGCCGCCGACCAGTGCCAGTGCCCGCTCGGCGGCCTGCTTCTGCCGCAGCATCACGGCGAGCTGCCTGCGCTCCTCGGCGATCTCGGCGTCGAGGGCACGTTGCGCCCGGGCGATCCGGTCCCGCGCCTGGTTGAGCTGGCGAAGCCGGTCGTTGTCCCGCAGCGCCATGGTCTCCAGCCCGCGGGCCCGCTCCAGGAAGTCCTCGGCGGACGTGCTGCCGAGCAGCACCAGCACCGGGCCGATCCGACCGGTCCGGTAGGCGGTCCGGGCGACCTGCTCGACCTCGGGAGCCAGTTCCGCGATCCGCGCCTCGATTCGGCGCATCTCGGCGGTGAGCCGCGCCTGCCGGTTTCGCGAGTTGGCCAGTGCGGTGCGGGCCTGCACGTAGTTCCGGCCGGCCGCCTCGAGCACGTCCCGTAGCAGCGGAACGCCGTCCTCGTCCGGTGTCGGGGCGGCGGTCGGGTCGAGGGCGGCCGACGCCGTGCCGGGCCGGACCGCCGTGGTGGCAAACGCGCCGACGGCGACGAGCAGCGCCACGGCGAGCGGTAATCGTGGACGTCTGGATCCTGTCATGCACGTCCCTCCGTCGGCCGCCGACCGGGCCGGCTGACGGGTGTGGGACACCGGCTGCGCTCGCCGCCCCGCGTGTCCCCCGTCTGGCCCGGCTCACCTCCGTGTGGGCGAGTCGGCGCGGTCACGCCGGCGCGGAGGGGTACGCCACCGGGCGAAACCGGGGTCAGCCTAACGGATGTGTCGGCCGGACGCGCCGTGTCGGGACACCGGGTGGCAACTTCCCCCGAACGGGTGTCCCGGACCGCCGGTTTGCGCGCACCGCACTACCGCTCGCCGCTGGAGGGGATCCCGGCGGCGTCGTGGGGTGGCATCCGGCGCAGGTCGTCCAGGCTGCGCGCCTTCGCGGCCTCGTCCGCCCAGGTACGCGGGTCGGGCCCGCGCTTCTCGCTGGTCTGCTCGTCCTTCGGAGTGGTCGGCTGGGACTTGCCGGACTTCTGGCGGGCCATGACGTTCCTCACGATCTCGGGTACGCGACGCGGCGCCTGTCGGCGCCGCAGGCCGCCTTCCCCGGCTCGTCGGCGGCAAACCGGTGGTGGTCGCGTGACGGGTGCGCGGTCGGACGTCGGCCGCGGCGGACGCGGTGGTCGGCCGGCAACCGGAGGCGGTGGCCCGACCCGGTGGTTGTGGGTGGCCCCGACCGGGTAAGGCGCGGGGGCGGGGCGGACCCGAGCGACAGCGGGGGCGGACCGAGGCGGCGATCACGGAGGCAGGCGGATGGACGTCCGGACGACCGAGACCAGGATTCCCACCCGCGGGGTCGAGCTGACCGGTGACCTGGTCGTGCCGGCCGACGCCCGCGGGATCGTCCTGTTCGCCCACGGCAGCGGCAGCTCCCGGCACAGCCCGCGCAACCGTCTGGTCGCCGACGTGCTCAACCGGAACGCCCTGGCCACCCTCCTGGTCGACCTGTTGACCCCGGGTGAGGAGGCGGTGGACGACCGAACCGCCGAGCTGCGGTTCGACATCGGACTGCTCGCCGCACGTCTGGTGGGGATCGTCGACTGGCTGGGCACCGGGGAGCCGGCCGGTCCACTGCCGATCGGACTCTTCGGTGCCAGCACCGGCGCCGCCGCCGCGCTGTCCGCCGCCGCGGCCCGGCCGGACCGGGTGCACGCGGTGGTCTCCCGGGGCGGTCGCCCCGATCTGGCCGGTGCCGACCTGCGCCGGGTGCGGGCCCGTACCCTGCTGCTGGTCGGCGGGCTCGACACGGAGGTGCTGCGGCTCAACGAGCAGGCCAGGGCCGCGATGACGACCGAGGTGGAGCTGCGGGTCGTTCCGGGCGCCACGCACCTGTTCGGCGAGCCGGGGGCGCTGGAGCAGGTGGCCCACCAGGCGGCCGGGTGGTTCGGCGACAAACTGCCGCCCGTGGGGCGTTGAGCGCCGGGCGGTGCCGTCGCGGAACGCCCGACCCCGAGCCGGACACCTCGACGTTCTGTACCGCCATCTGTAGGTAAAGACGCGCACCGATGTGTTCCGACGGCTCATACTGAGGGCATGACAGCGCCACCGCCTGCCAACGCCACCGACCTCGGATACCTCGTCGGTGGCGCCCGTGCCGCGGTGCGCACCGGTCTCGCGATGCTGCACGCCCGTGGCCTGGTGGTGGCCGAGCGGCCCGGCGGTCTCCGGCGCACCGGGGCGCTGCCGGCCAGCGTCGAGCCGCTGGAACGGGCCCTGTTCGGGGCGCTGGACCACACGATGACACCCCGGGAGGTGGCCAACCACCACCAGGTGCGCAGGGCCCTGGCCGGACAGCGGGAGGAGCTGATCGGCCTGGGGCTGCTCCGGCCCGCCTGGCGCCGGCTCGCGCTCCCGACCACCCTGGCGGTCGCACCGCCACTGCTGGTCGCCCGCCTGGTCACGGCCGACCTGCTCGGCCGGAGCACGGCGATCCTGGTCATCCTCGCCTTCGCCGCCGTCGCCAACCTCTTCGTGTCCCGCCAGACCGTGGCCGGTGCCCGGCTGCTCCGTGACGCCCGGCGTCGGTACCCGGAGGTCACCGAGCCGGCCACCGAGCCCGGGGTGGCGGTCGCGCTCTACGGCGTACCGGCACTGCGGAACCTGATGCCCCGGTTCGCCCGGGACAGCGGGCTGCTCGGCGAGAGCCGCTGGGCACGACTGCTCGCCGCGCTTCGGCCGGGCGTGCCGTCGCTGCCCGCGGGTGCCGTCTGACAGCGGCGGAGAGCGGTGCCGACGTCCCGCGCGGGGTGTCCCGTCCGGCCCGCGTGAGGTCAGTCCGGAGGACGGGTTCGGGCCGGCCACGCGGACGGTTCGGCGTGGACACCCCGGGGGCCCGGCTCGGCCGGCAGGGCCGGAAAGCCCTCCGAGCGGTAGCAGAGTCCCTCCTCGGTGACAATGCCCACCTCGTGGTCGGGCAGGTCGGCGAGCCAGCGCAGGCCGGCGGTGCCCATCGCCACCCCGGCGGTGGCGTAGGCGTCGGCGCGGCCGAGGTCCCGGCCGACCACCGTGACCGAGGTCAACGCGTGGGCCGGTTCGCCCCGGTACGGGTCGATGACGTGGAGTCCGCGCTCGTACGTCCCGGAGGTGGCGATCGCGACGTCGGTGACGTCGAGGACCCAGCAGACCCGGTCCGGCTGCCACGGGTGGCGTACCCCGATCCGCCACGACTCGCCCGGCCGCGGCCCGCCCCGGGCCCGGATGTCCCCGCCGGCGTTGATCCAGTGCGACCCACAGCCCTCGGCGAGCAGCCGGTCGGACGCGACCTGTACCGACCAGCCCTTCACGAAACCGGAGGGGTCGAACCGTCCGGTCGCGTACGCGTCGAAGTAGCCGTCGGTCTCCCGCCACAGGTCTGCACAGGCCTCGACCACGTACCGGAGATCGGGAGAACAGTCCTCGATGGACAGCTCACCCCGGCCGAAGCGGCTGACCTCGCTGTCGGGCCGGTAGGTGCTGAACCGGGCGTCGACCTCACGCAGCCAGGCGAAGACCTCGTCGGCCAGCGCGGCCAGCCGTCGGGGCGGCAGCGGGTCGGCGAGGTGGACGCTGACCGGCGTACCCATGACCTGCTCGACCCGGCGCAGTCCGGGCGTACCCATCGGCTCAGGCCCTCGCCCTGTCGAGCGCGGACTGCAGCGACGCCTGGTACGCCTCGCTGGTCAGACTCGCCCCGGAGACCGTCGAGATGTTCGCGCTCTGCGCGGTCAGGGCCTCCTGGCGCAGCTTCGGGATCGCCCGCTCGTTCACGCTCTTCGTGGTCGGGTTGTCGGTGGGGTAGGTGGCGGAGACGTCCGAGACCCTCCCGTCGGTGACGGTGATGGTGACCCGGATGCTGCCGTACGCGTAGGTCGCGGTCGCCCCGGTGAAGGTGCCGTCCCGCAGCCCGCCGCGCGCCGGCGGCTTCGTCGTGGCCTTCGTCGTGGGGGTGTCGCGCGACGCGGGTTTCGGGCTCGACGTGGCGCCGCCCGCGTCCGCCGCGCCCTCGCCCGCGGCGCCGGCCGCGGCGCCGTCGGTGTCCTCCAACGCCACCTGGGTGCCGGTGCCGGCGGTCGGGGTGCCGAGTTTGGCGCCGATCAGCAGGGCGGAACCGATCGCGGTGCCGAGGACGGCGAAGGCGGCACGACGCACGGAATTCCTCCTCCTCGCGGGGGTACGGGACAGGTCAGAACTCGAACGGGTCGAGGTGGATCTGCCGCCGGGGGACCCGGAGCCTGCGCAGGGTGCGCAGCGAGACCTCCACCAGGCCGGGCGGCCCGCACAGGTAGATGTCCCGTCGGCGGATGTCGGGAACGAGTTCGCGCATTCCCCGGGCGGTGAACAGGTACCGGGGCGCCGGGTCGTCGCGGGAACCGATGACGTACCAGACCTGCGCCTCGCGGGCGCGGGCGAGCCAGTCCAGCTCGTCGCGGAAGAGCAGCTCCTCCTCGGTGCGGGCGCGGTAGATCACCACGGTGTGCTCGGGCAGGTCCTCCAGCAGTGCCCGGATCGGCGCGATGCCGCTGCCGCCGGCGATGAGGAGGGCCCGGGGTCGGATCGCCCGGTCGGCGGTGAAGACCCCGGACGGCCCCTCGGCGAAGACCCGGGTGCCGGGTTCGAGGTACTGCAGGGACTCGGTGTGGTCCCCGACGATCTTGACGGTGAGGCGGAGCCACCGGGGGTTCGGGGCGGCGGAGAGCGAGAACGGGTGCGCCTGCCACCAGCACCCCCGGGTCAGGAACCGCCACCGGAAGTACTGGCCGGCCCGGGCGTCCAGCTCGTCGAGCCGCTCCCCGGAGATGTAGATCGAGATCATGTCGGCACCCTCCGGGACCACGTCCTCGACCCGGAGGCGGTGCCGGAGGTTGAACCGGAGCGGGGTGACGATCCGTCCCCACAGGACGGACCAGATGACGAAGAGGTGGAGGCCGGCCCAGAAGTACCGGCCGAAACCGGGCCTGACGAACTCCTGCCCGGTGGCGAACTGGTGGCCGTAGCCGAACAGCAGCACCAGGTAGCTGCTCAGGTGCAGGTAGTACCAGAGTTCGTAGTTCATCCGACGCCGGATCCCCCGGATCGCCAGCAGCGCGATCCCGACCAGGATCACCGTCGCCGCCACCGCGCCGAGCATGTCCTCGTACGTGCGCACCAGCGTCCACGCGCCGTCGGTCAGCGGAACGTTGGTCAGTTCGGCGTGGCCGACCGTGACCAGCGCGGCGTGGGCCAGGATCGCCAGCAGCAGGAAGGCGCCGAGTTCCCGGTGCCAGACCAGCAGCGAGTGCGCGCCGATCCAGCGCTCCAGCCAGCGGACCCGGCTCATCAGCAGCACCTGGGCGAGCAGCAGGTAGCCACCGACCAGACCGGTGAGCCGCCCGGCGGCGGTCAGGATGTCGGCGGTGGTGTCGATCGAGCCCGGCGGGGTGTTCAGCCACCACAGCTCGATGGTGGTGGCCAGCGCCGCCCAGAAGACGATGTGGAAGAACAGCCGCCCGCCACGGTCGTACGGCTCGACCTCGGCGGTCTCCCGGTGCCGGGCGGCTGGCGTCGCGCGTGGCGGCCCCGGGCGCCGGGCGGGTGCGCTCTCGGCGTACGACCGTGGCTCGCGGTGCCACACCGGGTCCGGCCACTCCGCACCGCCGCGCCGCCCACGCCGGGGGCGTACCTCCCGGGTGCGCGTCGGGTGGGGATCGTAGCCCGGGTACGGCTCGGGACCCCCGCGGTCCCAGGCGCGAGGCGGCGGACCGAACGGGTCGTCGTCGTCCCACACCGGTGGCATCAGACCGGTCACCCACTCGGTCAGCGGCTCGACCGTATCGACGTTCCGGCGACGTGTCACGAGTCAGGTGTACCGGCCCGCACCGGCGCCGACGATCCGCTTAGTCCAGTCTTAAGGATGGCTTCGTGGGCGGCTAAGAAAGTTCGGAAACGGCCCCGGCCGGCCCGCCGCGTGCCAGGGCCGCCCAGGCGGCCCGCCCCCTCCGACGGGCCGCCCGCCCCCGTTGGTCGGCCCGCCCCCCGACGGGCCTCAAGCAGCGTGGGCGGCCCTGCCACACGATCGCCACACACATCACCGCGCACCCGTCCGTCGCGGTTGGACACCGGCGGGCCGTCGACCGGCCCGTAGTACGGTCTGGCGTGTCTGGCCGACGCTGGTTCTGGGAGACGGGCGATGAGGTTCGGGGTCCTCGGGCCGCTGCGGGTGTGCCTGGACAGCGGCGCCGAGGTGGTGCTCCGCAGCCGGCACCAGCGGACGGTGCTCGGCGCGCTGCTGGTCGGCGTCGGCCAGGTCGTGACGGTCGACCGGCTGGTCGAGGCGCTCTGGGGCGAGCGGCCCCCGGCGTCGTACGCGTCCAACCTCCAGACGTACGTCTCCCGGCTGCGCGAGCGGCTGCCCGGGGTCACGATCGAACACCGCGGCGACGGCTACCTGCTCCGGGTCGACCCCGACGACGTGGACGTCCTGGTGTTCCGTCGCGAGATCGGACTGGCGCGGGCGGCGATGGCGGCCGGAGACCCCGCCACCGCGGCCGAACGGTTCCGGCGCGGACTGCGACAGTGGCGGGGCCGCCCGCTGGCCGACCTGTCGGTGCCGATCCTGGAACCGGAGCTCGCCCGCTGGGAGTTGGAGCGGGTCGACGCCCAGGAGGAGTGTGTCGACGCCGACCTGGCCGCCGGCACCGACCTCACCACCGTCCTGGCCGACCTGCACCGGCTGGTGGCCGAGCATCCGCTGCGGGAACGGCCGCACGCCCAGCTGATGGTCGCGCTCAACCGCGCGGGCCGCCGGGCCGACGCCCTCGCCGCCTACCGGCACGCCCGCGACCTCCTCGTCGCCGAGCTGGGCCTGGAACCCGGACCGGAGCTGCGCCGGTTGCACGAGGCCATCCTGCGCGGGGAGGAGCCACCCCGGTCGGTGCCGGTCTCCGGCGGGTCGCCGTTCCCGGTGTGCCAGCTCCCGCCGGCCGTGCCCGGGTTCGTCGGCCGCGGCGACAGCATCGCCCGGATCGAGACCCTGGTGGGGGACGCCGACGGGACGGTGCCCGTGGTCGCGGTCTCCGGGCAGCCCGGGGTGGGCAAGACCGCGCTCGTGGTGACGGTGGCGCACCGGCTTCGTACCCGGTTTCCGGACGGGCAGCTCTTCGTCCACCTCGCCGGCGCCTCGGCCGCACCCCGCGACCCGGCCGCCGTCCTGGCGGACCTGCTCCGCGGCCTCGGCGTGCCGGGCGGCGCGGTACCGCAGAACCTCGCCGCGCTCGCCGCCGCGTACCGGGCCCGGCTCGCGGACCGCCGGATCCTGGTCGTCCTCGACGACGCGGCGACCGCCGCCCAGGTGCGCCCACTGCTGCCGGGGACGCCCGGCAGCGCGGTGCTGGTCACCAGCCGGCGCCGGCTCAGTGACCTGATCGACGCCCGGCACGTGCCGGTCGAGCCGCTGGCCGACGACGAGGCCCGGCAGCTGCTGGCCCACGTCGTCGGCGCCGACCGGGTGGCCGACGAGCCCGGGTCGGCCGCCCGGATCGCCACCGCCTGCGGCAACCTGCCGCTCGCGGTCCGGATCGCCGGGACGCGGTTGGCGACCCGGGCGCTGCCGCTGTCCGTACTCGCCGACCGGCTCGACGACGAGCGTCGCCGCCTCGACGAGCTGGCCGCCGGCGACCAGCAGGTGCGGGCCAGCCTCGCGCTCAGCGTCCGGTCGCTCTCCCCGGCGGCCCGGGAGGCGTTCGTGCTGCTCGGCTCGCTCGGGCCGGTCAGCTTCGCCGGCTGGGCGGTCGCCGAACTGCTCGACCGGACGAATCCGGATCGGATCCTCGACGAGTTGGTCGAGGCGAACCTGCTCGAGGTGGCCTGCCCGACCGGCGCGGTCGAACCCCGCTACCGGCTGCACGACCTGCTCCGGGTCTACGCCGAGGAACTCACGGTCGCCCGGGCCGACACGACGAACCCGGCGGCGACGGCCACGGTGGACCGCGCGGCGGCGCTGCGCCGGCTGGTCACGGCCGCCGCGGCCCTGGCCGGGGCCGCGGCCCGGCGACTGCCGCGCACCCTGACCTGGGCCCGGCCGGACGAGCCGGTCGACGTCGGACGGACCCGGGTCGGTGTGGCCGCGCTCGGCGACGACCCGCTCGGCTGGCTGGGCGCGGAACTCGACTTCCTGGTGAACCTGCTCGGCCGGGCCGAGGGCTGCGGCGCGGACCAGGCGGTGGTCGCACTGGCCGAGCGGCTGGCGCCGTTCTGCTGGGTGCAGGGTCACTGGACCGAGCTGGAGCGGGGGCAGCGGCTGGCCGGCCGGGCGGCGGAGCGGATCGGCGACGAGCGGGCGCTGGCGCGTACCGAGTTCCTCGACGGTGTGCTGCGGCTGGCCCGCGGCGACCTGGCCGGCGCCGCGAGCCGGCTCGGCAGCGGGCAGGCCCGCCTCGCACGGCTCGGTGACCGGCACGGCCTCGCCTGCCTGCTCAGCGACCTGGCGGTGCTCTACGACTACCAGAACCGCGCCGGGGAGGCCGCCGAGACGGCAGCCCGGGCCATCGCCCTGTTCCGGGCCGAGGGGGATCCGCTCGGCGCGGTGCTCGCCGCGCCGGTCCTGTCCGCGGCCCACCGGGGCCTGGGCCGGCTCGACGAGGCGTTGGCGGTGGACCGGGCGGCGGTGGCCGAGGCCGGCGAGCTGGGCGCGCCGGAGATCGTGATGGCGCGCTGCCTGAACGCGTTGGCGGTGACCCGGCTGCTGCGCGACGAGCCGTCGCTGGCGTACGAGGCAGCCGCGCGGGCGGTGGCGCTGCTGCGTACCGTCGGCGACCGGTACGTCCTGCTGGCCTCGCTGCGGCACCTCGCCTCGGCCGCGCTGTGCCTGGGCCGGCGGGCGGAGGCGATACGCCTGCTGCGGCAGAGCCACGACCTGGCGGTGCGGCTCGGGGACCGGCCGTGGGCGACCGGGCTGGCCCGGGACCTGGCGGTGAGCTGGATCGGCGAGGGGCGGGCCGAGGCGGCGGTCGAGGTGTTGCGGGAGTGCGCCCGCACGTTCGAGGAGATGGAGATGCCGGCGGCGCAGGCGGCCACGCTCAACATGCTCGCCCGGGCCTACGACGAGCTCGGCAGGCCCGACGCCGCCCGGGACGCCCGGTTCTGGGCCGGAATGCTGGCCGATCCCCGGGACAGCCGGACCCCGGCGCTGGCGAACATCGTGCTGCGGCTGGCCGACACTCCCGGTCTGCTGACCGGCGCCGGGTAGCCCGCCGGTCGGCGGCCGGGGCCGGCTGCCCGGGACGGGCTTGGGCGTCGTACCCGGCCGCTAGGGTCGGTGGGTGAACCGTACCGACCGGCTCTACGCCCTGGTGGAGGAGTTGCGCGCGGTCGCGCCGCGCCCGCGCAGTGCGCGCTGGCTCGCCGAGCGGTTCGAGGTCGACGCGCGCACGATCCGACGCGACATCGGTGCCCTGCAGGAGGCCGGTGTCCCGATCTACCCCGAGCGGGGCCGGCGCGGGGGCTACGTGCTCGACCGCGCCTACACCCTGCCACCGGTCAACATCACCCCGCGTGAGGCGATCGCCGCGGCGGTCGCCCTGGCGACGATGGCCGACACCCCGTTCCTCGACGACGCCCGCTCCGCGCTCCACAAGATCCTGGCCGTGATGCCACCGTCGAGTGTGGCGGAGGCCCGGAGGGTCGCGGACCGGATCCACCTGGCGGCACCCGCGCGGTCGGCGCCGCCGGCCCGCCAGGTGTTGCGGACGGCGGGTGACGCGGTGGTGCGCCGGACGGTCCTGGCCATCGAGTACGTCGACCGCCACGGCCGGACGTCACGCCGGCACATCGAGCCGGTGGAGCTGCTCGGTGCCGGCCACCAGTGGTATCTCGTGGGCTGGTGCCGGCTCCGGCAGGAGGTACGCGGGTTCCGGCTGGACCGGATGCGGCGGGCGGCGCCGACCGACGAGGTCGCCCCGCCACGGTCGGTGGGCGCCGACTGGCGCAGCCGGTTCGACCTGCCGACGGTGCCGCTGAACCTGCCCGGTACGGCCTCCCCCTGAAAGTTCCATCCGTCCCCCGGAAAGCTCCGATCGGACGATCCGCGCCGGAAATGCGGACAGGGCGGTGCCGCGGTCCCGGTCGAGAATCGTTCCTGACGGCGTTCGGTGCTTCCCGGCGCGAACGATCCGGTGACCCCACCCCGGTCACCGTCCACGGGAGGAAGTCTCGCCATGACCATCAACACCAACCACAGCCCGGCCCTGGTCGCCGTCGACCCCCGGCCGAGGCTCTGGGCGAACTGGATGGCACTGCGCAACGGCGACCTGTCGCTCGTCGAGGAGGTCGTCGCCCCGAACCTGGTCGTTCACCTGTCGCCGGCCGGGGAGGAGCCGGTCCGGCTGCACGGGCGGGCGCGGTTCGTCTCGTGGGTCTCGGCGCTGCACACCGCTCATCCCCGGCTGCGGTTGACCGTCGCGGTCGGTCCGATCATCGGACCGGATCTGGTCGCCGGCCGCTGGACCTGTTCCGGAATCCTGCGCCCCGACCGGTACCCGACGCGTCCGGCCGGCGAGGTCGCCGGGGTCGACATCATCCGCATCGACGGTGAGCGGATCGTCGAGTGCTGGAGCCACGACGACGTCCACGCCGCCGTCGAGCGCCCGGTGGCCTGCGCCGCCGCGTAGCAGCCGGCCCGGGGCGGCACCCCCGGCTCCGGGTTCGGTCACCCGACGGGGGCCCGCCCGGCGGGGCGGGCCCGGCGGCCGGGCCGGCCCGCCCCGCCCCGGCCGTCATCCCGCTCACCCGTGCGGCGGCTGGGGCTCCGCCGGGCCGGCTGGCTCGTCCGGTGCCGACGTCTCCGCCGGCCCCGTCCCGTCCCGGGGTTCCGCGCCGTCCGACGGCGGCCCCGGCGACCCCGCCGCGGTTCCGGCCCTCCCGACGTCGGCGGCCCGGCCGCGGTACTCGGCGATCGTGCTGACCACGCTGTAGACGACCGCGCCGACCGGCACGGCGACGAACGCGCCCACGATGCCGCCGAGCAGGGTGCCGGCGGTGACCGTGAGCAGGACCACCACGGGGTGCAGGCACACCTGGCGCTTCATGATCAACGGTTCGAGGAGGTTCCCCTCCACCTGCTGCACCACGATCACCGCGGCCAGTACCAGCAGCGCCGTCACGGGTCCCCTGGCCGCCAACCCGACCAGCACCGCGACCCCTCCGGCCACGGTGGCGCCGATGATCGGCACGAACCCGCCGAGGAACGTGATGACGGCGAGGGGCAGCGCCAGCGGCACCCTGAGCAGGACCAGCGCGAGCCCGATGCCGGCCGCGTCGATGGCGGCGATCACCATCGTGCCCCGGGTGTACGCCCCCAGCGTCCGCCAGCCCGCCCGGCCCGCCGCGGCGGTGGTCGGCCGCGCCCGTTCCGGAACCCGGGCCAGGATCCACCGCCACATCGGGCGGCCATCCTTGAGCAGGAAGAACAGCAGCACCAGGACGAGCAGCACGCCCCCGACAGCCTCCGCGACGGTGGCCGCCCCGGTGATCGGGTCCGGCGCGGACCGCCGTACCCCGGCGACGAGCCGCTGGGCCCACTGGTCCAGCTGTCGGCGGCTGACCGGCAGGGTGGAGACCAGGAACTCCCGGGTCCGGTGCAGGCCCTCGTCGAGCTGCCGCACCAGGTCCGAGAACTGGCCGGCGCTCAGCCGCCAGACCAACGCGCTGGCACCGACCAACACCCCGAGCAGCAGCAGCACACCGACGAGCGCGGCGAGCGCGGGCGGGAAACGGTGCCGTCGCAGCCGGCTGGTCACCGGGTCCAGCAGCCCGGCGAGGAAGAGCGTGGCCGCGAGCGCGATGGCCAGCGGGGCGAGTGCGATGGCGATCCGCGCGAGGACGTACGCCCCGGCGGTGAGGACGAGGAGGCAGAGGCTGGCCAGCACCGCCCAGCGCAGCAGCCAGGGGAGACGGTCGACCAGGAGGCCGGGCCGCGCGGCGGGGCCGTCCGACCGGTCGGCCGTTTCGTCCATCTCCGCCTCCTGTCGACCCCGGCGCCCCGGTTACCCGCCGCGGGGCCGCCGACACCTGGCCCGCGGTCAGGCGTGGTCGTTGGCCGGGGGTACGGCACCGACCGGCAGCCGGTAGATCCAGACCGGATAGTCGACGGCGGACCGCCCGCCCGCCAGACCCGGCGTCCGGTTGAGCTGGGCGGCCGGAATCCAGAGCTGACCCGTACCGTCGAGCCACAGCGCGTCGGCCCAGGCCAGGCGCGGGTCGCTGACCAGCGGCTCGACGTGGCCGTCGAGGCCGACGGTCAGGATCCGGCGCTGCTCCACGTCGCTCAGGTAGATGACCCCGGCGGCGTCGATCGCGGTGCCGCCGGTGGTCGGGGTGTCCGCCCACGGCTCGACGTGCTCCGCCACCACCTCCGGCGGGATGTCCGGGTCGTCGAGGCAGCGCGTCTCGATCCGGTAGAGCGGGCCCGAGGCCGCCTGGAAGTAGAGGTACCGTCCGTCCGGTGAGACCTCCAGCTGGTCGGCGTGGATCCGCAGCTCGGTGCCGTCGGCGGCGCGCAGGATCCGCCCGTCGGCGCGCAACGGGCGGCGGGCGACCGTGCTGGGGTGCCCGTCGAGGGTCCGGCGGACCTCCCCGGTGGTCAGGTCGAGCACGATCAGACCCGGCGCCCCGGCGTCGGTCAGGTACGCCATCCGCCCGTTGAACCGTACGTCGTCGACGTAACTGTGCGCGTGGAGCGCCGGACCCAGGTCGTACTCCCGGACCACCGCCGCGGCCCCGGTGTCGACGACGATCAGCCGTGGCCCCCCGGGCACGACGGGTAGCCCGAACCCGCCGGTGCCGGCGTCGACGATCCACAGGTTGGCGTCCGGGCCGACGCGCAACGCGTTCACGTGTACGAACGCGCCCCGCGGGTCGGGGCTGTCCCGAACCTCGTTCCAGAGCTCACTCGGGTACGGCACGATCCGGCCGTCGGAGACGACCTCGCCGACCTGGACACCCGGGCCGTCGGCCGAGGGGAAGCTGACGAAGACCCGTCCGTCGCCGGTGGTGGCCACACCCGTCCAGACCCGGTTCGCGCTGGTCACCGGGCTCAGCCGGGGGTCCTCTCGCAGGCTCGCGGACACGCCGCGAGCCTAACCGCGCAGCTGGGCGGCCATCAGCGGATTCGCGAGGCCCGGCGGCCGGCGGGCCGCCGGTTCCGCCGGCGGCGCCGGATTCGTGGTTCCGGCTCGTCGGACCGTGCCCTCGGGCACGATGGGTGCGTGGAACGGGTCACCCACGGTGTGGACCGGCCGGCAGGCGCACCCGGGGGCGGCCCCGGTCCGGGCGACCGTGGCGACGGCGACCACCGCACCTGACGGGCACGCCGTGGACGTCCTCGTCGAGATCATCACCGCGTTCTCCGGCTGGCCCGCGCTCCTGCTGGTCGGCGGGCTCGCGTTCGGGGAGTCCGCCGCGTTCGTCGGACTCTTCCTGCCCGGGGAGGCCGCACTGCTGTTCGGCGGGGCACTCGCGGCGACCGGTCGGGTCAGCCTGGCGGCGATGGTGGTCGTCTCCACCGTCGGCGCCATCGCCGGGGACAGCGTCGGCTACGAGATCGGTCGGTGGAGTGGCCCACCGGTGCGACGCAGCCGGACCGGCCGGTGGGTGGGCGAGGAACGCTGGAGCCGCGCCGAGCGGTTCGTCGCCCGGCACGGACCACTCGCGGTGCTGCTGGGCCGGTGGGTCGGGGTGTTGCGCACCCTGGTGCCGGCGCTGGCCGGCATGAACCGGATGCCCTACCGCCGGTTCCTGCTCTTCAACGCGCTCGGCGGGGCGGCCTGGGCGGCCACCACCGTGCTGGTCGGCTACCTGGCCGGCGCGTCGTGGCGACGGGTGCAGACCCACGTCGGCGAGGCCGGGGTCGGCCTCGCCGCTCTGGTGGTCGCCGTACTGCTGCTCCGGTGGGCCGTGCGTCGTCGCCGTCGCCGTTGACCCCGACGGTCGGCGCCCTCGACCGTCGGGGTGGTCCGGAGCTGTCGGCCGCCGGGTCAGCCGACGCCGACCGGGACGTTGATGATGGTCGCCAACAGCTCCTGCGCCCGCTGGGCCCGGTCGATGTCCTCACGCTGGATCTGTTCGATGAACTGCCGGATGTCGTCGTGCTCCTCGGCGTCACGCTTGTACTGCTCGTAGACCTGGCCGCCCTTGAGGGCGTGGTACTGGATGGACACCAGGTCGTAGACGATGTTGTCGGCGTGGCCGTGCTTCCTGCCCATGGCGGTCTCCTCCCTTGGCTCTCGTCGGCGTTTTCCCCTTCCCGGGCAGCTCGAACCTCGCGCGCTCCCGCCCGGCCGGTCCACGCCGGCACCGCCGCGGGGGGCGGACGCGGCTTCGGGGCCGGTGGTGGGGTCAGTCCGCGTACGGCTGGCCGGAGGCGGCGACCGCGACGCCGTACAGCAGGTGATCGGCGAGCAGGGCGAGGTGTTCCCGCGCACGGTGCCGTCGCTGGTCGATACCGAGCAGCGGGGCGATGCCGGCCTCGAAGAGCGCCCAGAAGGCGAACCCGTACGCCGGGCCCGTGAAGCGTCGCCGGCGGACCCGTCGGGGCAGGAGCCCGAAGACCACCCCACCGGCCGCGCCGAACGCCCAGTGGATCACCTCGACGAGGGCCTGCCGGCGGTCCGCCGGAATCCGGCGGAACAGTCCGGGCGCGGTGTTCCGCAGCACCGTCTCGGGGGGCGTCCGGTCGACGAGTCCGATCGCCGTGCTGATCTGCCGCATTCCGGACATCGCCATGGCGGCGACCCCGCCCCGGGCCGCGCCCCGCAGCACCGCCGTGCCGTGCGGCCGCCGCGCCTCGCCCACGTCGGCTCCCCTCCGGTTGTCCACGACCCCGATCCGCGCCGTACGCCAACAGGACCGGCGTACCCCGGTCAAGCATGGCAAAACCGGCTATCCGGACGGGATGTGTCACCCCGGGCGGGCGCGACGGCCCGGGGCGGCGTCATCGCAGGTGTAGGCTGGCCCGGATCGGTCGGGCGAGGGTGAGAATCATGCAGAAGCGACCAAGCTGGGACGAGTACTTCACGGATCTGGTGGTCCAGGTCGCGCGCCGGGCGACCTGTGATCGCGGCCGGTCCGGTTGCGTCGTGGTACGCGACAAGCAGATTCTGTGCACCGGTTACGTCGGGTCGCCACCGAGCCTGGAACACTGTGACGACGTCGGCCACCTGTTGAAGAACGTCACCGGCAGCGACGGGGTCACCCGCCAGCACTGTGTGCGGACGATTCACGCGGAGCAGAACGCGATCGCGCAGGCCGCACGACACGGCATCTCGCTCGACGGCAGCACCTTCTACTGCTCGATGGAGCCGTGCCGCACCTGCGCGATGTTGATCGTCAGCGTCGGCGCGAGTCGGGTCGTGGCACGGGCGGCGTACCACGCCGCCGAGGAGAGCCGTCTCATCCTGGCCGCCGCCGGCATCCAGCTGGAGGTGCTCGACTCGAGCCCGGTCCAGTACGCCGATCAGCTCGTCACGACGCCGAACGGGACGGACGGCTAGCCCGACCTTCCGGGTGCGGCCCAGCCGGGTGGCGCCCCGACGGCGGGAGCCGGTGCGGGAAGGCGTCGCCTCCCGCGCACCGGCTCCGGCTGGTTGTCGGATGGATCAGCTGGCGTTGCAGATCGGGGTCACGCCCGTGCCGACGCCGGTGCCCTGGAAGCCGAACTCGGTCGTCTGTCCGGGGCCGAGCAGGCCGTTGTAGCTCATGTTGCTGAACGTGATCGTGCCGCTGGTACCGCTCGGCTGGGCGTTCCAGCTGCTCACGAGGCTGGAGCCGGACGGCAACGTCAGGGTGACCCGCCAGCCGTTCGTGCCCGACGATCCGGCTGTCACCCGTACCGACGCCACGAATCCCTCACCCCAGGACGACTGCAGCGAGTACGTCGCGGAGCAGCCGCCCGGACCCTGGGTCGGCGGGGTGGTCGGCGGGGTCG
>Ga0207867_1000474_pt1 | contig 41304 bp, 35 predicted proteins | sample HigsolmetaAR206D_FD_184838 | JGI IMG/M metagenome (GOLD analysis project Ga0207867, IMG submission 184838) | Ionic liquid and high solid enriched microbial communities from the Joint BioEnergy Institute, USA - AR20-6-D (SPAdes) (version 2) ...
TGCTTGAGGTGGGCCAGCAGGGCGGTGAACTGGGAGAACGGCATGGTCAGGTGGCCGCGCTCCCGGTTTTTGGAGTCACGGATGCCGATGCCCTCGGCAAGGCGGGCGACCTCGACGCAGTCACCGCCGTTGGAAGTGGTGTAGCTCGACTTGCGCCACCTCACGTCTACTGACTCCATCTCTCCTCCACCGCTCTTCGGATCATCTCCCTTGACTGCGCCGAGGGCAGAGCCAAGGACCTCACCGCAATGAGAGTAGTCGTGATTGTGGCCAGGTCGTCTGGGTCGTTGATGGTCAACCCCCGAATGGCCGAGTCAACGTAGGCGACCTCGCTTCTGTCCTCCAGCGTAGCCAGATTGAATGCTCCGCTGTTGCCGGGATGCTCTCCCCGGCTTGGGACCACCTGGATGGTGATGTTGGGCAGCTCGTCCAGGGCCAGCAGATGCTCTAGCTGCTCTTTCATGATCGCAGGGCTCCCGGTCTCGCGGTAGAGCGCCACCTCATCGAGCAGCAGGGAGAAGACGGGCGGTGGGGGCTCGGATCTGGTCAAGATCCTTTGCCGGTGAAGACGTGCTTCAACGGCCTCGCGGTTGTCCTTCAAGAGGGCTGCCGCGTAATCGGGGGTCTGAAGCAGGCCATGAACCGGCAAGGGCTGGTGGGGCTGGATCATGACTGCCTCAGCCTCGATGCTGGGCCAGTCGAACCAGATGGGGAAGGCCGAGTCCAGCACCAGGTCGTCCCACAGCTCCAGGAGCCTGCCGCCCGCCTTCAGCTCCCGGTCCATGGTCTTGGCGAACTCACGGGAGCAGCGAGTGCGGCCGCTTTCAACCTGGCCGACGTACTGGCCGGTCACGCCCCGGCCGTTGTTGGCGCGGCGGCCCAGGCTCTCCTGGGTCAGCCCGGCCTCTTCCCGGTAGCGGCGAAGCTGCCGGCCGAAGGCCGGCAGGGGCGGAGAAACACTGCTTCGCCTACGTCGAGGGGCCATTGCCGTCCTTCCAAGTAGATGAAACCAACCGGGGCGTCGATGAAACCCGTTAAAGGCAACAGAAGACACCCATGGCCAGTTCCCAGCCTTTACCTTTCACTTTGTGACGAAGCGCACTCGACCGGTTGCCGAATATCCATAAAACTAGGAAGTCACGGCCCCGGGAATGAAATCTTGGTGATCGATGAACGCTTGCGTCCATGCACTGAGAAAGGCCGTACCGGGCGCTCTGGACTCCTGACCATCGCCCTAACGGACTCGTCGGCTCCGCTGATCCGGTGCACACCCTTGCCCGACAACAGCCACACAAACGGGGCTATTTGCACATCATTCTGGACGATACGCCTCTGATCACCAGTGAACCGGTCGCCAACACTTCCGAGACAACCTCGGGCAAGTAACCGCGTCACTGCATCAAGCGTGACCCTACGGTGGCCTCATCTCCGTCTGGGACTGGCCGTGCAAACCTTCGTCCTGCCGGAAGGCGGCGCCGGACTGTCTTCGTATCTCATTGAGAAAACCTCAATGCGTCCACCGGGCTGACCGGAGGTGCGGCCGAGCGCTGCGCCGGTGGAAAAGGAGACGGATGGTGAACCGTGATCGATCCCCGCTTGCCCGACGCAAGAGCAGCCACAGCAACAGGGGCGGTGACCGCGTCGAAATCGCCGCCGTCCACGGTGCGGTGGCGATCCGTGACAGCAAAGCGCCGGACGCCCCGTGCCTCCTCACGACCGTCCACGAGTGGCACTCGCCGCCGGCAGCGGTGAAGTACGACGTCCTCGGCCGCTGACAGGAAGCATGTGGCCGCACAGGCCCCCACCATCGGGCCGCTCGGTCGGCCCGGCCTCGGCGGAGGGTCACGGTACGTCGGGGAAGCCCCACAGGGGGCGAGCATGTGGAAGCAGCGGTGTGGGGCGGGTGGGGCTCGAACCCACGACCTACGGATTATGAGTCCGCTGCTCTGACCGGCTGAGCTACCGCCCCCCGACGAGCCTCGAAGCCGCGGTGACCACCCATGCTCGCCGCGGCAATGATAGCCGCGGCGCGGAGGGGCGGGCCACTTGAAATGTCATGTCCACACACAGTCGGACATGACATCTCATCTCCGGGCCGAGTGACTTACCCGGCGGGCGCCGATAAGGTCCGCCCTATGTCTTGGATCCGAGGTCGAATACCCACCGTCGTCCTGGCGTGCGCGTTGGCGCTGACCGGTTGCTCGGGAGGCTCCGGCGGGGATTCCCAGGGGTCGCTGCCGCAGGGGCCGCAGACGCTCCAGCAGGCGTCGAACTCGATGCGGGATCTCAAGAGCGTCGCCTTCACCATCTCCACCGAAGGCGATCCGGTCTCCTTCCCGGTCAAGAGCGGTGAGGTGCGGCTGCTGCGCAACGGCGACGCCGAGGGCCGGCTGCACGTGCAGGTGGGGATGAGCATGGAGACCGAGTTCGTGCTGCTCGGTGACGTCCTGTACTACAAGGGTCTGACCGGCGGGTACGAGAAGGCCTCCAAGGAGCAGCTCCGGTCGCTGTACGACCCGTCGGCGGTGCTGGACCCCGAGCGGGGCATCGCCAAGCTGCTGACGGCGGCGCGCGGGGCGCAGCCGGAGGCCCGGGAGAAGGTGGGCGGCAAGGACGCCTACCGGGTGAAGGTGACGCTGCCCAAGCAGGAGATCGAAGGGCTGATCCCCGGGGTCGATGAGGACCTGCAGGGACAGGTGTGGATCTCCGCCGACGACCACCGGCTGCTGAAGGTGCGCGGGGAGCTGCCGCCCTCCGGCGGGAAGGGCGCGGTGGTGATCACCTTCACCGAGTTCAACGCCGACTACCGGTTCAAGGCCCCGATCTGAGCGGGGGCGCTCTGATGAGCGAGGCGAGGCGCCGGGTGGCGATCGGGGTCGGCGGCGCGGTGGTGCTGCTGGCCGCGCTGGACGCCTACGTCATCACCACGATCTTCGTGCAGGTGATGGACGATGTGGGCATCCCGGTCAACCGGCTGGAGCGGGCCACCCCGATCCTGACCGGGTTCCTGCTGGGGTATGTGGCGGCGATGCCGCTGCTGGGCCAGTTGTCGGACCGGTACGGGCGCAAGCCGCTGCTGCACGGCTGCCTGCTGGTGTTCGCGGCCGGGTCGGCGCTGACCGCGCTGGCCGCTTCGCTGGTGCCGCTGGTGGCCGGGCGGGTGCTGCAGGGGGTGGCCGGCGGGGCGCTGCTGCCGGTGACCATGGCGCTGGCCGGTGACCTGTGGCAGGAGCGGCAGCGTCCGGTGGTGCTGGGCGCGGTCGGCGCGGCCCAGGAGCTGGGCAGCGTGCTCGGCCCGCTGTACGGGGTGGGCGTGGCGGCCTGGCTGGGCGACTGGCGGGCGATCTTCTGGATCAACGTGCCGGTGGCGCTGGCGGCGATGGCGGCGGTGCAGGTCACCGTGCCGCGTGGGGTGCGTCCCGTCCCCCGTCCCAAGGTGGACGCGGTGGGCGGGGCGCTGCTGGCGCTGGGGCTGGGCCTGCTGGTGGCCGGGCTGTACAACCAGGAGCCGGACCGTTCCCCGCTGCCGCCGTGGGGGGTGCCGCTGCTGGTGGCGGGGCTGGCGGTGCTGGTGTGCTTCGTGCTGTGGGAGGTGCGGGCGCGCACCCGGCTGCTGGATCTGAGCGGAGCGCGGCGGGGGCCGCTGCTGGCGACGCTGGCGGTCAGTTTCCTGTCGGGTGCGGCGCTGATGGTCACGCTGGTGGACGTCCAGCTCGTCGCGCAGACCCTGCTGGGGAAGGACTCCCTGGGCGGTGCGCTGATCCTGGCGCGGTTCCTGGGGGCGCTGACGGTGGCGGCGCTGCTGGGCGGGCTGGTGGCCCGGCATCTGGGCGAGCGGTGGCCGATGGCGGCGGGCATGGCCGTGGCCGCGGTGGGCTACCTGCTGATCGCCGCCTGGCCGAAGGACCCGGCCGCCGCCTCTTATGGGCCGCTGCCCCGCATGGACGCCGACCTGGTGATCACCGGGCTGGGGCTGGGCCTGGTCATCGCCCCGGTGTCGTCGGCGGGGCTGCGGATGGTGCGCGCCGCCCAGCACGGGGTGACCGCGGCCGCGGTGGTGGTGGCGCGGATGATGGGCATGCTGCTGGGGGTCTCGGCGCTGTCGGCGTGGGGCCTGCATCGGTTCCGGTCGCTGACGGCGGACCTGACGATGCCGCTGCCGTTCGGGCTGCCGCGCGAGGAGGCGCAGCGGCAGCTGGCGGCCTACCAGGCGGCGGTGCAGGAGGCGCTGCGCATCGAGTACCGGGAGATCTTCTGGATCACCGCGGCGCTGTGCGCGCTGGGCGCGCTGGCGGCGCTGGCCGTGCGGGGCCGCCCGGAGCCCGCCTCGCCGGCCGAGTCCGCCCCGCGGGAAGCCGACCGGGCGGCCGTGCGCTGAGAGAAGGCCGGAAAACGGGAATAGCTCGCCGTCAGCGGGTACGCCTGGCCTCTCAGGGGAAGCCCGCCCCGGGAGGTGGCATCATGCATCGGCCCGCAGGCGACAGGATTCCCGCCGGACTGGGACGGCTGCGGCGGCGCCTGGGCTTTGACCGCAACGTGCTGCGCCGCCGCATCGACCGCATCCAGTGGGCGGCGGGGCTGACGCTGGCCGTGGTGTTCCTGCTGGCCGCCCCGCTGCTGGCGGTGGCGGCCGGCGGTCGCGCCTATGAGTCGGGCGTGCGCGCCGAGCAGCACGAGCGGGCCGCCCGCCGCCAGGTTGCCGCCACGGTGACCGGCCCCGCGGTGGTGGACGGGCGCTATGGCAACCGGGTCGTCCCGGCGGTCTGGCGCGCCCCGGACGGCACCGTCCGCAAGGGGTTGCTGCCGCTCGCCGAGGACGACCGGGCCGGGACCCGCCGGTGGCTGTGGGTGGACCGCACCGGGCGGCCGACCGCCCCGCCCCGCTCGCGTTCGCGCACCGTGATCGATGCCGGGTACGCCGCCGGCGGCGCCGTGCTGGCGGTGGGCGTCCCGCTGCTGATCGCCTACCGGCTGGTGCGGCGGCACTGCGACCGGGTGCGCGACGCCATGTGGGACGCCGAGTGGGCCCGCATCGACCCCCACCGCATCAGCTGAGCGGCGGGCCGGTCAGCCGCGGCAGCGGCCCGAGGCGGCCGCACCGTCCCGGCCCACCAGGTTCAGCGCGTCCAGGGCGAGGGCCAGTTCGACCACGTCGCGGGGGCGGTGCAGGGAGCGGGAGGTGAGCTGCTCCAGCCGGCGCAGCCGGTTGAAGACCGTGTTGCGGTGACAATAGAGCCGGGCGGCGGTGCGGGCCGCCGAGCCCTCGCAGTCCAGCCAGGCCGCCAGCGTCTCCAGCAGCACCTGCCGGTCCGCCGGGTCCAGCGCGCTCAGCGGGCCGAGCACCGTATCGCCCAGGTATCCCGACAGCTCGGGCTGGGAGACCACCAGGGCGGCCGGCAGCCGGTCGTCCAGCTGGGCCAGCCGCCGTTCGCCGGGGCGGCAGGTCTGCAGGGCGATCTCGGCCAGCCAGCGGGCGCGGCCCAGCGCGGCCAGGCCGTCCACCGCGGGGCTGATCCCGGCCTCGCCGGCGAACCGCTGCTCCAGTGCCGCCGCCACATCGGCCGGCCGCCGGTCGCCCAGGTCGACCACGGCCACCTCCACGTCGGTGCGCATCCGCCACACGAAGCGCAGCCCGCCGACGCGTTCGGGGCGTTCGAAGCCGGGGCCGCATCCGGTGGGGCGGTGCAGGGGACGCAGCACCGCCACCGCGTAGCGGCCGTTCATGGGCAGGTCGAGCGCGGCGGAGGCGGCCTTGGCCAATCCTCCGTCGGCGCCGCGGCCCTCCAGCAGCGCATCCAGCAGCGCGGCCATCCGCTCGCCGTTGCGGCGCAGCAGCTCTGATTCGGTCTGCCGGTAGGCCGCGGCCACCGCGTTGGACTGGACCTCGTTGGTGTGCCAGACGATGCCGGCGAAACGCAGCAGCTTCGGCAGCGCCTGAGGGTTGTCGGCGGAGACGACCTCGATCATCGCCTCCCAGCACAGCCGCCCGCCGATCCGGAACGACCGCAGCAGCGACTCCAGCGGCAGCCCTTGTTCGGCGCGGCGGCGGCCGATGGCGACGGCCTTGTCGACGGGGGGTTCCTCGCCCAGCGCGTGGCGGGCCATGTGGTCGATGCTCTCGCCCAGGATGTCGTGGACGGTCTGCCACAGCTCATCCCGCGGTACCAGGTCGAGATAGCCGGGGTCCTCATCGACGATCTCGGTGATCAGCCGGTCGGTCAGCTCCGGCAGCCGCTCCAGCAGCCGCCGGGACGCGATGCGGGCGATCTCGGCCAGGTCTGCGTCCGAAGGGACAGTGGTCGTAGCAGTCACCGGGTGGAACCTCTCACGTGGTTTGCCTCACCCTGCCACGGCCGTCCGTGGACCGGTCGCCGGGTGTCCCGAAAGCCGCCCGGATTGTGAGCGGTCACATCCTGAACCGGGTTCAGTTGGACCTTCGACTCGAGTTGGCGCAGCCACTAGACGGTGTTACAGCTCACATGCTGGTGTGCCTCCCACACGAATGTCGAAGGGGAGGTGCCATGGCGAGTGGGACGCTCGCGATCGGCGGCCTGTCGGTGAGCTACGGCAAGGCCGTGCAGGCGCTGCGCGAGGTCTCCCTGGTGGTTCCCGAGGGCGCGGTGACCGCCGTGCTGGGGGCCAACGGTGCGGGCAAGAGCACCCTGCTGCGGGCCATCTCGGGGACTTTGTCGTTCCACCGCGGCGCGATCGAGGCCGGTGAGATCACCCTGGGCGGCCGCCGGCTGGACGGGCTGCACCCCGCCGCGGTGGTGGCGGCCGGGGTGGTCCAGGTGCCCGAGGGCCGCAGGATCTTCGGGCGGCTCACCGTGGAGGAGAACCTGCGGGCCGGGGCGCTGGGCGCCCGGGACCGCTCGGGGACGGCCGCCGCCCGCAAGCGGGTGCTGGAACTGTTCCCGGTGCTGGCCGAACGGGCGAAGCAGCGGGCCGGGCTGCTGTCGGGGGGTGAGCAGCAGATGCTGGCCATGGGCCGGGCGCTGATGGCGCGGCCCAAGGTGCTGCTGCTGGACGAGCCCACCCTCGGGCTGGCCCCGCTGATGGCCGAGCGGATCGGCGAGACCATCGCCGAGATCAACCGGCAGGGCACGTCCGTGCTGCTGATCGAGCAGAACGCGGCGCTGGCGCTGCGCTTGGCCCACACCGCCTACGTGCTGGAGGTCGGCCGGGTGACCTTGTCGGGGCCGGCCGATGAGCTGGCCGCCAGCGACGAGGTGCGCCGCCGCTACCTGGGCGTCGGCGGCGAGGAGGAGCTGCAGCCGGAATTCCGGCGTCCGCCCACGCTCGAAAGGTGGGCCGGTTGATCGCGACCGTCCCCCCGTCCACCCCGAACCCCACACCGCAGATCACCGGAGGGTGCCGTGACCGCTACCGGACGCGCAGGCCGTCCCCGCCGACCGTGCCGCCCGGCAAGGCGCACGCCCGGCGCGGGCGCATATCCCGAAGGCGGTGCCCGGTGAGCGAGCTGAAGGTCACCGACCTGACGGTCAAGTTCGCCGGGATCACCGCGCTGGATCACGTCGGCTTCACCGTGGAGCCCGGCAGCATCCACGCCATCATCGGGCCCAACGGCGCCGGCAAGTCCACCTGCTTCAACGTGCTGTCGGGCGTGTACAAGGCCACCTCCGGCAGCGTGCGGTTCGGCGGCGCCGAGCTGACCCGGATGCCGCCGCACAAGATCGCGGCGCTGGGCGTGGCCCGCACGTTCCAGAACATCGCGCTGTCGCGCTTCCAGAGCGTCGAGGACAACGTGATGCTCGGGCGGCACCGGCTGATGCGGGCCGGTTTCCTCAGCACCGGGCTGCACCTGCCGCACGCCCGCCGCGAGGACGCCCGGCACCGGGCGCGGGTGCGGGAGATCGCCCGTTTCGTGGGCGTCGCCGAGTACCTGGACGCGCCGGTCGGGATGCTCCCCTACGGGGTGCAAAAGCGGGTCGAGCTGGCCCGCGCCCTGGCGATGGAGCCCAAGCTGCTGCTGCTGGACGAGCCGGTGGCCGGCATGAACGGCGGGGAGCGGCGCGCCATGGCCGAGGTCATCGTCGCCGCCCGCGCCGACCTGGGGATCTCGATCCTGCTGGTCGAGCACGACATGGGCATGGTGATGCGGCTGGCCGACCAGGTGACGGTGCTGGACTTCGGCCGCAAGATCGCCTCCGGTCCGCCCGCGCAGGTGCAAAACGACCCCGAGGTGATCCGCGCCTACCTGGGCGAGCAGGCCGTCCAGCAGCAGGACGGCGTCGTCATGGCCAAGGGCGCACCCGGCCAGGCGCAAGCGGGGGTGCGAGAAGGAGCGCTGCCTCAGGGCGCGCCGGAGGCGAGCGGGGAGCAGTCGTGACCACTTTTGTGGAACTCGTCGTCAACGGGGTGTCGATCGGCTCGGTGTACGCGCTGATCGCCCTCGGTTTCGTGATCATCTTCAAGGCCACCGAAGTGGTGAACTTCGCCCACGCCTCGCTGCTGCTGGCCGGCGGGTTCATCACCGCCAAGCTGCACGGGCAGCTGGGCTTTTGGCCGGCGCTGCTGGTCGGCATCGCCGGCGCGGCGGTGCTGGGGGCGCTGGTGGAGTTCCTGGTGCTGCGCCGCTCCCGGGCCGGCGACCACCACGTGCTGGCGATCGTCACCATCGGCGTGGACATCCTGATGACCACCGAGCTGACCCGGCAGATCGGCACCGATGTGCTGGCCATGGGCGACCCGTGGCAGAGCAAGGTGGTGCACCTGGGCGGGATCAGCATCGCCCAGACCCGGATCGCCGCGCTGGTGACCGCGGCGACCCTCATCACCTGCTTCCTGCTGGCGTTCCGCTACACCTCCTGGGGCATCGCCATGCGGGCGGCGGCCGAGGACCGGGAGACCGCGGCGCTGATGGGCATCCGGCTGGGCCGGGTGTCCACGGGCGCCTGGGCGGTGGCGGGCGCGCTGGCCGCGGTGGCGGCGCTGTTCTTGACCGTCTTCCCCACCCCGGGTCTGGACCGCACGACCTCGCTGGCGGCGCTCAAGGCGTTCCCCGCCGCGATCTTGGGTGGGCTGGACTCCACCACCGGGGCGCTGGTCGGCGGGCTGATCATCGGGCTGACCGAGTCGCTGGCCACCGGCTACCAAAGCGAGCTGTCCTTCCTGGGCCGCGGCATCGGCGAGGTCGCCCCGTTCCTGGTGATGGTGATCATCCTGCTGATCCGGCCCGCCGGGCTGTTCGGAACGAGGGAGCTGGCCCGTGTCTAGCCTGAGCCGTTCCCGGATGTCGCCGCTGCAGCTCGCCGGCCTGGCGGCGGTGCTGGCGGTGATGGTGATCCTGCCGTTTTACGCCGAGCCGTTCTTGATGCAGGCCGGGCTGTTCGCGATGGCCGCGGCCATCGGCGCGATCGGGCTGAACCTGCTGACCGGCTCCACCGGGCAGCTGTCGCTGGGGCACGCCTTCTTCCTGGCGATCGGCGCCTACGGGTATGTGTACTTCGCCGCCGAGCCCGACTCGGCGCACCACCTGTCCGGGTGGGGCCTGCCCACCCCGGTGGCGGCGGTGCTGGCGATCGCGCTGGCCGGGGTGGCCGGCGGGCTGTTCAGCCCGATCGCCGGCCGGCTCAAGGGCACCTACCTGGGCATCGCCTCCCTGGCGCTGATCTTCATCGGCCAGCACATCCTGCACAACGCCCACGCGGTCACCGGCGGTTCCAACGGCCGGGAGGTGCCGCCGCTGGAGATCTTCGGGTTCGTCTTCGCCGACACCCCCGAGCTGGTGGTGCTGCAGGTGCCGTTCCGGGCGCTGGAGAAGCTGTGGTTTTTGAACCTGGTGCTGCTGGTGGCGGCGGCCTGGATCGCCCGCGGCATCCTGCGCGGCCGTCCCGGGCGGGCCATGAACACCATCCGGGACCATGAGATCGCCGCCGGGGTGATGGGCGTGCCGGTGGCCCGCTACCGGGGTGCGGTGTTCGTGCTGTCGTCGATGTACGCGGGTCTGGCGGGTGTGCTGCTGGCGCTGGCGTTCCAGCGCACCGTGCCCGACTACTTCGGCTTCATCCTGTCGCTGGAGTACCTGGCGATGATCGTCATCGGCGGGCTCGGCACGGTGGCCGGCTCGATCGTCGGCGCCGTGCTGGTGTCGATGCTGCCGCCGCTGTTCACCCGCTACAGCGACGCCCTGCCGCTGATCGCCGCATCCGGTTCCGGCGGTCTGGACGCCGCCCAGGCCTCGCGGATCCTCTACGGGGCCGTCGTCATCGCGGTGATCCTCTTCCTTCCCGGCGGGCTGATGGGGCTGTGGATGCGTCTGCGCACGTCCCTGGCGCTCCGCCGGAAGGTTCGACCCTCCTGACAAATCCTCACTCAACCACCCCCCTCAGACAAGGAATCCGAGGAGCGAACACCATGAAATCAACCCTTCGCTCGGCGGCCGTGTCGCTGGTTGCGCTGGCGCTGGCCGCCACCGCAGCCGGCTGCTCCAGCGACAAGGCCACCGGTGGCTCCGAGGCGACCGGGCCCGACGGCGTCAAGCAGGGCCCCGGCGTGACCGACAAGACCATCAAGCTCGGCATCGCCACCGACCTGACCGGCGTGTACGCGCCGCTGGGCAAGAGCATCACCCAGGCCCAGCAGCTGTACTACGAGGAGGTCAACCAGCGCGGCGGCGTCTGCGGCCGCACCATCGAGGCCGTGGTGCGCGACCACGGCTACGACCCGCAGAAGGCGGTGTCCATCTACACCGAGCTGAACAACAACGTGCTGGCGATCCCGCACTTCCTCGGCTCGCCGATGGTCAGCGCGGTCAAGCAGCGCATCGAGTCCGACAAGATGTTCACCATCCCCAGCGCCTGGACCACCGCGCTGCTGGGCAGCAAGTACATCCAGGTCACCGGCACCACCTACGACGTGGACATGATCAACGGTGTCCAGTGGCTGATGGACAAGAAGCTGATCAAGAAGGGCGACAAGCTCGGCCACGTCTACTTCGAGGGCGACTACGGCGGCTCGGCGCTGCGCGGCACCAAGTACGCCGCCGAGCAGCTGGGGCTGGAGGTCTTCGAGCTGCCCATCAAGCCCACCGACCGTGACATGAAGTCGCAGGTCGCGGCGCTGGCCAAGGAGAAGGTCGACGCGATCCTGCTCAGCGCCGGCCCGCAGCAGGCGGCCTCGCTGGCCGGCATCGCCCGCTCCCAGGGCATGAAGCAGCCGATCCTGGGCAGCAACTCCGCCTACTCCCCGCAGCTGCTGGCCACCCCGGCCAAGCCCGCTCTGGTGGAGGGCTTCTTCATCGCCACCGCCGGCGCCCCGATGAGCGCCGACCTGCCGGCGATCAAGAAGCTGGCCGAGGCCTACTCCAAGAAGTACCCCAAGGACCCGCTGGACAGCGGTGTGGTCAACGGTTACGGCGGCGCCTCCATCGTGGTGTCGGCGCTGGAGAAGGCCTGCGCCAACAAGGACCTGACCCGGGAGGGCCTGATCAACGCCCACCGCTCGGAGGCCAACGCCGACGACGGGCTGGGCACCCCGATGAACTTCACCTACTTCGACAAGCCGGCCACCCGCAAGACCTACATCATCAAGCCGGACGAGAAGGCCACCGGCGGCGCGGTGATCGTCGAGCAGGCCTTCGAGTCGGAGCTGGCCAAGAACTACCAGGTCCCGGTCGGCACCTTCTGATCCGGTTCTGATCCCGGCCGGTTGAGCGCGGCGGACGGCCCGTCCGCCGCGCTCACCTGTATCCGGGCCGCAGCAGACGGCATGGCGGGCCTGTCGGGGAGCCCGCAGGCGGAACCCACGGGCGGAACCCGCAGACGAAAGACGCGCACCGGCGCCCTTGCCGGTGCGCGTCTTTCCGTCCGGGCCTTGCGCCGGCCGCCCGGCCGGGCGGGGACAAGACCCGCGGCCCTGTGGAACAGCGGCGGGCACCGGCCCCGGAGCGGGAGAGGCCGGTGCCCGGCGTTCTCCGGTCCCGCCCACCGAGCGCCACATTCTTATCGGGCGGGACCGGAGGTCTGTGGGGATCTTCAGGGGTTGCTCAGTGGGTGACCGCCTTCTCGGCGCCGGCCCCGGTCAGCGAGCGGACCTCGATCTCGGCGTACTTGGCGGCGTTGTGCTCCTTGGACAGCACAGTGCCCAGCCAGCCGCACAGGAAGCCGAACGGGATGGAGACGATGCCGGGGTTCTCCAGCGGGAAGAAGGCGAAGTCGGCGCCGGTGAACAGGGCCTTCTCCGAGCCGGAGACCACCGGGGAGAAGATCACCAGCAGCACCGCGGCGCCCAGCCCGCCGTAGATGGCCGACACCGCGCCGGCGGTGTTGAAGCGCTTCCAGAACAGGCTGTAGAGGATCGCCGGCAGGTTCCCGGAGGCGGCGACCGCGAACGCCAGCGCCACCAGGAACGCCACGTTCAGCCGCTGGGCGTAGATGCCCAGCACGATCGAGACCGCGCCGATCACCAGGGCCGAGATCCGGGCGACCCGCACCTCCTCCTTCTCGGTGGCCTTGCCGCGCCGGAACACGTGCGCGTACAGGTCGTGGGCGAAGGAGGACGAGGAGGCCAGGGTGAGGCCGGCCACCACCGCCAGGATGGTCGCGAACGCCACCGCCGCGATGATCGCCAGCAGCACCGTGCCGCCCACGTCGCCGAGCATCAGCTGCCCGATCCGTTCGGCCAGCTGCGGGGCGGCGGTGTTGCCCGCCGGGTTGGCCTCGCGGATCGCCTCGCTGCCCACCAGCGCCGCCGCGCCGAAGCCCAGCACCAGCGTCAGCAGGTAGAAGACGCCGATGATGCCGATGCCCCACAGCACCGACTTGCGGGCGTCCTGGGCGGTGGGCACGGTGTAGAAGCGGATCAGGATGTGCGGCAGGCCCGCGGTGCCCAGCACCAGCGCCAGCCCCAGGCTGATCAGGTCGAGCTTGCCGGCCAGGCCCTGGGCGTCGGTGGCGTACCGCAGCCCCGGCTCCAAGAACGCCTCGCCCTTGCCGCTCTGCTCGGCGGCGTCGCCCAGCAGGGTGGAGAGGTTGAAGCCGAACTTGGCCAGCACCAGCAGCGTGACCAGCGTCGCCCCGCCCATCAGCAGCACGGCCTTGACGATCTGCACCCAGGTGGTGCCCTTCATGCCGCCGACCACCACGTAGATGATCATCAGCGCGCCGACCAGCACGATGGTGGCGCCCTTGGCGAACTCGGAGGTGAAGCCGAACAGCAGCGCCACCAGCGCGCCCGCGCCGACCATCTGGGCCAGCAGGTAGAAGATCGAGACGGTGATGGTGGAGACTCCGGCGGCGGTGCGCACCGGCCGCGGGCTCATCCGGAACGCCAGCACATCGGCCATGGTGAACTTGCCGGAGTTGCGCATCAGCTCGGCGACCAGCAGCAGCGCCACCAGCCAGGCCACCAGGAAGCCGATGGAGTACAGGAAACCGTCGTAACCGTACAGGGCGATCATCCCGGCGATGCCCAGGAAGGAGGCGGCCGACATGTAGTCGCCGCCGATCGCCAGGCCGTTTTGCACGCCGGAGAAGGAGCGCCCGCCGGCGTAGAAGTCGGTGGCGTCCTTGGTGTGCCGGCTGGCCCACACGGTGATCGCCAGCGTGGCGCCCACGAACGCCAGGAACAGCACGATGGCCAGAGTCTGGTGGCTCACGCGCGGACCCCTTCCCGCTCGACCTGGGCGGCCAGTTCGGCGGCCATCGGGTCGAGCTTCCTGCCGGCATGCCGGGCGTACAGCCAGGCGATGGTGAAGGTCGAGACGAACTGCAGCAGCCCGAAGATCAACGCCACGTTGATGAAGCCGATGACCTGGGTGCCCATGAAGCCGCGGGCCCACCCCGACAGCACCACGTACAGCAGGTACCAGGCCAGGAACGCCACCGTGGCCGGGAACACGAAGGCCCGGAAGCGGCGCCGCAACTGCTGGAATCCCTCGGTGCGCTGCACCCGTTCATAAGGTGTCCCGCCTATGTCCAGATCCTTCTCGACGGTCACGACTACCTCCTCGGCTGTGACGGGGGTCACGCCACGGTAGAAAGCCGGAAGGCCCGTCGTGGAGAGGGCGGCCGACGGGCTGCGCCGAGCCGCCGGACGGTTGCGCCGATCCGCCCCCCGCCATCGGTGAACGGTCGATTTCGTGCGACGAACGGACGAACGGCAGCCCTCTTCGGACGTTTCGCCCACTTCTCTCCCTTTTGTCGCCGCGACCGGTTCCGGCCGTCCTGCGCCGTCCCGCCGGGGAAGCCGATCTTCGGGCGCTAGCCTGAGGCGGCAGTGCCCGCTCCACGTCGTCTCAGGAGACCTCGTGCACGGTCCCCCGCCGCCCCCTCCGCCCCACGGCCCGCCGCCCGGATGGCCGCCGCAGCCGGGCACGCCCTCCTTCCCGCCCTCTCCTCCCGCGCCGCAGGCCGTCCCGGCGGACGCGCCCATCGGCCTCCCCCGGCGCCTGGCCGCATGGACGATCGACGTCCTGGTCGTGGCCGCCCTGGTGGGCCTGGTCGGCACGGTCACCTATCACCGGCTCGCCGACTACGTCGCCTCCCTGGGCACCCGGCTCGCCGCCGTCGGAGTCTGGGACCTGCTCATCTCCCGGGGAGACCTGACCGGCATCGCCGCCACCACGGCCCGCTCGGCCTGGGACGGGGCGGTCTCGATCGTGATCCAGGGGTTCATCGCCCTGGTGGTGCTGCAGTGGCTCTACCAGTTCGCCGCGCTGGTGTGGACGGGCCGCACGCTCGGCAAGGCGGTGCTGGGCCTGCGGGTGCACGCCGCCTCCGGCGACCGCCGCGTGGGCCCGGGCAGGTCCTGGCGGCGGGCGACCGTCACCACCGTCTGCGAGAGCGGCGTGTACTCCCTGGCCTGCGTCCTGCTGCTGACCGGCCGGTTCTTCGTGTCGTTCCTGTGCTGGCTGGCCGCGGTGGCCCTGCTGGCGGCCAACGGGCTGACGATGCTCGCCGGCCGCCGGCGCCGCAGCCTGGCCGACCTGCTGGGCGGCACCGTCGTCGAGCGCGGCGCCCTGCTGCGCACCGCCGCCCAGGCCGCCCGGCAGGGCGTGCAGGCCGCCTCCGGCTCCGCCCGCCGGCTGGGACGGCGCCTGCGGGAACGCACCGCCCAGCACGCGCCCTACCCACCCGCCGCGCCGCCGCAGGCCCGGCCCGGACCCGCGCAGTTCCAGCAGCCCGGATACCCGCCGCCGCCCCCGGGCGGCGCCCCGCCGCACTCCCCCTGACCGGCCGGCGGCCCCGGCCCGCCGGGGCGTCACACGCGCTTGGGACGCCAGGTGCCGCGGTCGACGTCGAGGCTCTCGGGGGTGTGCAGGCGGACCATGGTGCGCGCCACCCCGGGCGGGATGCTGCGCGGGGTGAGCAGCGAGACCATGATCATCACCGCGAACGCCACCGGCACCGTCCAGGCCGCGGGCTGGGCCAGCAGCGCCCCGGCCAGCCCGCTCGGCGGGCCGCCGAGGATCGTCCACACCACGGCCGTGCCCGCCAGGCCGCCCCCGGCCACCAGCCCGGCCAGCGCCCCCGCCACGGTCAGCCGCCGCCACCAGATGCCCAGCACCAGCAGCGGGCAGAAGGTGGAGGCGGCGACCGCGAACGCCAGCCCGACCACGTCGGCCACCGCCAGGGCCCGCGCCGCCAGCGCCAGCCCCAGCGGGACGAACAGCGCCAGCAGCGTGGCCGCCCGGAACGAGCGCACCCCGCCGTGCAGGATGTCCTGGGCGATCACCCCGGCCACCGACACGGTCAGCCCCGAGGAGGTGGACAGGAACGCCGCCACCGCCCCGGCCGTCACCAGCGCGCCCAGCAGGTCGCCCAGCGTGCCGCCGATCAGCCGGCCCGGCAGCGTCAGCACCACCGCGTCGGTGCGCCCGGTCATCAGCAGCTCGGGGGTGTAGATGCGGCCGAGCACCCCGTAGAGGGCGGGCAGCAGGTAGAAGGCGCCCAGCAGGGCGAGCACCAGCACGGTGGTGCGGCGGGCGGCCTGGCCGTCGGGGTTGGTGTAGAAGCGCACCAGCACGTGCGGCAGGCCCATGGTGCCCAGGAACGTGGCGAGGATCAGCGAGTAGGTGGCATACAGCGGGTACTCGCGGCCCGACAGCGGCAGCGCCCACTCCCGGTCGGTGCTTTCGGGCAGGCCGGAGACGTGGGGCACTGCCGCGCCCGCGGGGAAGACGACCGTGGAGTCGCGGGCGATGCGGTGCTCGCCGGCCGTCAGCTCGACCGGGCCGTCCTGGGCGCGTCCGTCCAGCCGGCCGTGCAGCACCACGCGCACCGGGTGCTCCACCCGGACGGTGACGTCCGCGCCGACCGACACCGTGGTGGCCTGCGGGAAGGTCGGCGGGGCGTCCCGGGTGGGGGCGGGGGCGGTGTCGTGGCGCCAGGCGATCAGCAGGAACAGCACCGGCACGGCCAGCGCGGTCAGCTTCAGCCAGTACTGGAACGCCTGCACCAGCGTGATGCTGCGCATCCCGCCGGACAGCACGTTGATCGTCACCACCACGGCGACCAGCACCGCGCCGGCCCACACCGGGGTGCCCACCACGGTGCGCAGCACCAGCCCGGCGCTCTGCAGCTGCGGCATCAGGTACAGCCAGCCGATCAGCACGGCCAGCACGCTGGTGACCCGCCGCACCGCCATCGACTCCAGGCGCGCCTCGGCGAAGTCGGGCAGGGTGTAGGCGCCCGAGCGGCGCAGCGGCGCGGAGATCAGCACCAGCAGCACCAGGTACCCGCCGGTCCAGCCCACCGGCAGCCACAGCATGTCGGCGCCGTAGGCCAGGATCAGCCCGGCCACGCCCAGGAAGGAAGCGGCCGACAGGTACTCCCCGCCGATCGCCGAGGCGTTGCGCAGCGGCGAGACGGTGCGGGAGGCGACGTAGAAGTCGGAGGTGGTGCGGGAGATCCGCAGCCCGAACGTGCCGATCAGCACGGTCGCCGCCACCACCAGCGACACCGCGACCAGTCCGTAGGCGCTGTTCATGTGTCGCGGTCGACCAGCTCGGCGAAGTCGCGTTCGTTGCGTTCGGCCTGGTGCACATACCACCAGCCGCACCCCACGAAGGCCGGGTAGACCAGCCCGGCCAGCAGCAGCCACGGCAGCGGCAGCCCGAGCACCTGCAGCTCGCGCAGCCGCGGCACGAGCACAAATAGCAGCGGCAGCCCGCCCACCGCCGCGCCCAGCAGCCCGCACACCCCCAGGCTCAGCCGCAGCTGGGCGCGCATCAGCGAGCGCATGTAGGCCTCGCCCAGCCCGGTCTGCTCGTCGATCTCGCGGGTCACCGGGCGGCGGGGGCGGCGGGCGGCGCGGGTGCGGGGACTGGTCACCAGGACCCGTTTCGGCGGCGTCCGCCCGCTCGCCGGGCCTTCGTCGCCACGCGGTCCCCCAGGCCGGGGAGGAGAGTCCCCGGCGGTGCCCGGTTGTGCGTCATCCCAGCTCACGGCATCGTCCCTCACTGCGATACGCCCGCATGCGACCTGCGGGAACGGCGTGGCGGCAAAGGTTCACTGGTTGCGGCGGGCGCTGCGCACCAGCAGGTCGCGCAGCTCGCGGGTGTGGCGGCGGCTGACCGGCAGCTCGGTGCCGCCGACGCGGACGGTGCAGCGCCCCGACTCCAGCCGCAGCTCCTCGATGTGCCGCAGCGCCACCAGGTGGCTGCGGTGGACGCGGACGAACCCGGCGGCGCGCCAGCGTTCCTCCAGCGCCGCCAGCGGGATGCGCACCAGGTGGCTGCCGGAGGGGGTGTGCAACCGGGCGTAGTCGCCCTGGGCCTCCACGTACCACACGTCGGCGGGGGCGACGAAGCGGGTGACCCCGGCCAGCTCGACCGGCACCAGATCCGGGTCGGGCTGCGGCCGGCGGGCCGGCGGGGCGGGGGCCGCTGGGGCGGCGGGCGGTTCGGATGCGGCGCTCACCCGGCGGATGGCCTCGGCCAGCCGTTCCGGCCGGATGGGTTTGAGCAGGTAGTCGGTCGCCTTGATCTCGAAGGCGTCCACGGCGTGGTCGTCGTAGGCGGTGACGTAGACGATCCGCGGCGGCCGGGCGAACTGGGCCAGCAGCCGGCCCAGCACCACCCCGTCCAGGCCGGGCATGCGGATGTCCAGGAACACCGCGTCGATCGGCCGCCGTTCGGCCAGCGCCCGGTCGACCTGCCGGAGCGCGGCGGCGCCGTCGCGGGCCAGCGTCACCTCCCCGATGCGGGGGTCGGCGCGCAGCCAGAAGGCCAGGTCGTCCAGGGCGGGCGCCTCGTCGTCCACGGCCAGGACACGCAGACCGGTCACTCGGTCCCCCTCCGTGGGACAGATCACAGGAACGCCCTAAGCGTCCGGATCGACGGGGCGAAAGTCAAACCCCGTTTTCGCCGTCGCGGGGCCAGGACCCCGAGGCGGTCACGCCGGGCCGGTATTTGGGGACCCGCAGCGTCACCTTGGTGCCCGCCCCGATGGCGGTCTCCACGGCCAGCCCGTAGTCGTCCCCGTAGACCTGCCGCAGCCGCTCGTCGACGTTGCCGAGCCCGATCCCGGCGGCCTCGGTGGGGCCGCCCGCGCCGTCGGGGGTCTCCCCCGCCAGGATCTTGCGCAGCCGTTCGGGGTCCATGCCGACCCCGTCGTCCTCCACGCTGATCACCGCGTCGGCCCCGGCGTCCTCGGCGATGATGGTGATGTGCCCGGGCCCGGCCCGGTCCTGCAGGCCGTGCCGGACGGCGTTCTCCACCAGCGGCTGCAGGCACAAAAACGGCACCGCCACCGGCAGCACCTCCGGGGCGATCCGCAGCGTCACATGCAGCCGGTCGTCGCCGAAGCGGGCCCGCTGCAGCAGCAGGTAGCGGTCGATGGAGTGCAGCTCCTCGGCCAAGGTGGTGAAGTCGCCGTGCCGCCGGAAGGAGTAGCGGGTGAAGTCGGCGAACTCCAGCAGCAGCTCGCGGGCCCGCTCGGGGTCGGTGCGCACGAACGAGGCGATGGTGGTCAGCGAGTTGTAGATGAAGTGCGGGGAGATCTGCGCGCGCAGCGCCCGCACCTCGGCCTCCATCAGCAGGGTGCGGGAGCGGTCCAGTTCGGCCAGTTGCAGCTGGGCGTCCACCCAGTGGCCGACCTCTTCGGCGGCGCGGATCAGCCCGGCCGACACGTCGCCGCCGTAGGCGGCCAGCGTCCCCACCACCCGTTCGTCGGTGGTCAGCGGCACCACCACCGCGTGCCGGATCGGGCAGTCCACCACCTGGCAGGTCACTTCCTTGGGGCCGAGCACGGCGGTGCGCCCGTCGGCCATCGGCCCGGCCGCGTGCGCCACGGCCTGCTCGGCGTGGTGGTCGCCGGTGCCGTCCCAGGCCAGCAGGCGTTCCCCGTCGGTGATGGCCAGCGCCGCCGACCCCAGCAGCTCCCGCAGGTGCCGGGCGGCCTTCTGGGCCCCCTGTTCGGTGAGGCCGGCCCGCAGGGGCGGCGCCGCCAGGGAGGCGGTGTGCAGGGTCTGGAACGTCGCCCGGTCCACCGGGCTGCCCAGCTCCCGCCGCCCGCGCCACCAGGGCACCGCCGCCACCAGCGCGGTCACCGTCACGGCCGCGACCACCGCCAGCGCCACATCCATGGCCACACCGTAGCCCCGCCGCCGCCGGTCCGCCCGGAACGTCCCGGCGGGGCCGTTTCGCCGGACGGCGTCAGCGGATGACGGCGATGCCGTCGGTGACCACGGCGGGACGGCCCTTGGTGCCCGCCACGACGATCCGGACGGTGTGCCTGCCGGGCTTCTTCCAGCTCTTGGTCCACACGATGCGGCGGTAGCGGGTGGAGCGGGCCTTGGTGTCGATGGTGGCGACCTTGACGCCGTCGACGTAGATGTGGACGGCGCCGTTGGCGGTGCCCCGCCGGAAGATCAGCCCGACCGAGCGGCCGGTGAAGGCGTAGCGGACGCTGGCGCCCTTGGTCTTGCTGTAGAGCGCCCGGCGGCCCAGGTAGCTCTTGGTGGTGAGGACCTTCCAGCGTCCGCGGCGCACCGCGGACTGGTCGTGGACCAGCGCGGCGGTCCGGGTGATGGAGGCCCGGGTGTTGTTGCCGAGGGTGTCGGCGGCCAGCAGGGTCCATTTCCGGGAGACGCCCGGCTTGACGGACGTCGCCCAGGCGGTCGCCGACACCTTGAAGTTCCTGGCGGTGGGCGAGGTGGCCCGCAGCGACCTCAGCCGCACGTTGTCGGTGACCTTCCAGGTGAGCCGGACCGGCATCTTCCCCTTGGCGCCGACCGCGCCGCCGCGCACCCGCAGCGCGGGGGCGGTGCGGAAGACCGGGGCGGTGACGTCGGAGATCACCGGGTAGACCGGGGAGAGCGCCGTGGTGCCGTTCAGGTTGCGGGCCCGCACCCGGAGCTTGTGGGCGCCTTCGGGCACCTTCACCTGCGCCCAGGTCGCCCGCCCGTTGCGGCGGGCCAGGACCTTGCCGTTCAGCAGCACCTCATAGGTGGAGACGGCGGCCGGGTTCCAGCCGATGGTCAGCGTTCCCCTGGTGTAGTAGGTGCCCTTGGACTCGGTGGCTCCGGTGATGGAGGTCACGATCGGGGGCTTGGCGGGGGTGCTCCACTGCTTGGCGTGGCTGCGGATGGCGCCGAGCCGGCCGTACAGGAGCTCGCCGGGGCAGGCGGTGGCCACGCCGTCGCGGTGCCCGGAGATGGTGTTGAAGCTCTTGCCCGCCACGGTGGCCCTGCCGGTGGGGTCACTGCCGTGCAGGCCGAGTTTCCAGGCCGCGACGCGGGCGACGGCTTTTTGGGCCGCGACCGACGGTGCGACGCCGGTGAAGTCGCCGAGCACCGCCACCCCGGCCGAGCCGGTGTTGTAGCCGTAGGTGTGCGCGCCGATCACCGGTTTGCCGACGCCGCCCTTGCGGCCTTCGAAGATGGTGCCGCACTTGTCGACCAGGAAGTTGTAGCCGATGTCGTTCCAGCCGTTGGTCTTGACGTGGTACAGCAGGATCGACCGGATGACGGCGGGCGACTCGGCGCAGTCGTAGTCGTTGCCGCCGGCGCTGTGGTGGGTGAAGACGACCTTGGCGGCCGGGGCGTACTGCGGGGAGCCGGTGACCAGGCTCTCGTCGGCGCCCCACTGGGCGCGGGTGACGATGACCGGGGCCGGTGCCGCGGCGGCCCCGGCGCTCTGGCCGGCGGCCCCGCCCGGCTGCTCCCCGCTCCCCGGCCCGGACTGCGGCACGCGCGGGCCGTCCCCGGGGTCGACCAGTTCGGCGCGCAGCCCCGCCGGCGGCGGCCCGCTGCCGGTCACCCGGATCTGGACGCCGTTCGACGGCCCCACCCACAGCGGCTTGGTGGCGCCGCGCCGGGGGCGCTCTGCGGAGGAACCGGCGTCGGGGGCGTCGTGGTCGTCGATCTGCAGGGTCCGCCACGGCGACCACCGGCCACTGGCGGCGCCGCGGGTGCGCACCTGCACCGAGCCGTGCAGTTTCGCGCCGGGGTCGTCCCAGGAGACCCCGACCATGCTGAACGGCCCGGTGCGCGCGGCGGGCAGCTCGGCGACCGGGCTCGCCGCCGGGGCGGGGGGCGCCTTCGGCGATCGCGGCGCCTGGGTCTGCGGCGGCTCGCGGTCGGACGGGGCCGTGCGCAGCGGAACCGTGCGCACCTGCCCGGGGCGGGGTCCGGCCTCGGCCTGCGTCGCCGCCGAGTCCCCCGGCCACACGATGTACCCCACCGTCCCGGACAGCAGCACGCCCGTTGTGGACAGCGCGATGACCGCGCGCCTGTTCATGACCCTCCGATCCTGAGGCGTCCCGTCGCCTTTCGCCGCGGCTCGGCCTGCCGGGATAAGGGGCGGTCCCGAAATCGCCGGTGTTCGTCCCGGCCCGCCGGGCGGCCGGGCGTCGAAAGCCCGGGAGGAGGGATCTTACGCCCCGCCTATGACGGGAAGGTCGGTTTTTTGTTATGTCGGATGTGTCGCGCCGAAACACCCGCAGGTCGCCGGCCGGGCCTGTCCGGAATCGGAAAGATCAGGTGCGACGGGTGTAGATGAAGCCGAGTTTGTCGACTTCGGCTCCGGAGCGGCCGTGGAATCCGGCCAGTTGCCAGCCGGGCGGAGTGGTGCGGGTGAGGCAGTCGGAGGTGGTCGTGCCGCCGGAGAGGGCGTTGCCCCGGTTGGTGGTGAAGCGGGCGTAGAAGATGCGGCTTTTGCCGTTGCGCTTGCCCCGGCACAGGTGGACGGAGGTCACGTACTCGCCCGCGGCCAGTTCCAGGGCGGCGGCCGTGCCGCCGGTGCCGCCGTGGGTGAGCGTGGTGCCGTCGTCCAGGGTGAGGCCGACCTGGTCCACCCTGGCCCCGCTGCGCATGGTCAGGCGGACGGGGCGGGCGCCGGGCCGGATTTCGTCGATGTCGTTGTAGTGGTCGCCGTGCGGGCCGCCGAACTGTTCGCCGAAGCGGTAGTGCGGGCTGGCCTTCCAGGTGAAGTCGGCGGCGATGGGGTCGTGGTCGGACAGCCTCTCGCCCGCCTCGTCCAGGAAGGCGGCGCGTTCGTTGCGGTAGCGGACGGCGTTCAGTTTCAGGAACTTGGAGCCGCGGAACAGGATTTTGTCGACGACTTCGCAGTTGTCGACGGTGGCGGCGTCACAGGCGGGGGCGGGGCCGCCTTCGGGCGGCGGGGTGCCGCCCCGGATGAGGCTCACCCACACGTCGGTCAGGCCGTTGGCGGCGGCGAACTGGCGGATGCGCTCGCCGGTGCGGGTGTAGCGGGTGTTGGTGTCGCCCATGACCACGACCGCGTTGCCCGATGAGTGTTTTTGGATGAACGCGGTGAGCTGGTCGAGGTTGGCGTTGCGGGCCGCGATGTCGCGGCTGGTGCTGCCGGCGTCGGCGTGCAGGTTGTAGAAGTCGACGTAGACGCCTTCGGCCAGGCGGACGCGCATGAACGTGAAGCCCTTGGGGGTCAGGCAGTCGCCCGTGCCGATGTAGCAGTCCTTCCAGGTGACGCGCTGGAAGTCGCCGGTGTCGTAGGGGAAGTTCGACAGGGTGTTCAGGCCGCTGCCGATGCCGGCGATGCCGCTGGTGGGCGTGCGGTAGGGGTGGTTGTCCCCGGCGTAGAGGGCGCGGTGGTAGTTGAAGTCCTCTTGGACGTGGACGATGTCGTAGGGCGCCAGGCGGGGGCTGATCAGCGGGATGTTCCTCGACGGGTGGCTGCCGGACAGGAAGTCCGGCAGCCCGGCGATGTTGTAGGTCAGCACCGAGAACGCGCCGGAGGGGGGCGTCGCGGCGGTGGCCGCGGCCGGGCCGGGGAGGCCGGCCGCGGCCGTCAGCGAGGCGAGCACGGCCGCCGCCGCGCGCCGCAGCCGGCGGCGGCGCGCGGCGGCGGCCGGAGCCGTGCGGCCGGTCATGGCCATGGACGAGCGGGGTCCGTTCATGGGCACTCCTCGCCCCGAAAGATCAAATATGAATATTTCTCGCGTCCTTGACGGTACGCTCCCCCGCCGCCCCCGTCCAGACCCGATGGCCGCGCATACGGCGGCCCGGACGAGCCGGAAGACGCCCCCGCTCACCGGCGCGGCGCATGGGGCCGTCGTCCGTGCGCGTCCGGCCGCGCGCAGGTCAGGCGCCCGCCGGCGACAGCGCGCCCCGCCAGGCGGCATAGCCGCCGATCAGGTCGAGGACCTGCGCGTGGCCGTGGCGGCGCAGCAGGCTGGCCGCGATGGCCGAGCGGGTGCCGCCGGCGCAGTAGGCGACGACGGTGCGGTCCTTGGGGACCTCCTCCAGCCGCCCCGGCAGCTCGGCCAGCGGGATGTGCAGGGAGCCCTCGATCCGCCCGGCGCGCAGCTCGCCGACGTTGCGCACATCCAGCACCAGCGGGGGCTGTTCGCCGTCGAGCTCGGCGCGCAGCTCCCGGGCGGTCATCCGGGGACCGTGCGCGATCTCCTCGGGCATGCCCATGAAGGCGCCCTCGGGTTCGCGCAGGTAGCCGATGACGTCGTCGAAGCCGATGCGGGCCAGCCGGGTGATGACCTCCTTTTCGCGGTCCTGCGGGGCGACCACGAGGATCCGGGAGCCGGGCGCCACCACCGTCCCGGCCCATTCGGCGAAGCGGCCGTCGGCGGGCACGTGCAGCGAGCCGCGGACGTGCCCGGCGACGAACTCCTGGGTGGGGCGGGCGTCCACCACGACCGCCCCCGCCGCGCGGTGGGCCAGGAACTCGCCGGCCTCCAGCGGCCGCAGGCGCTTGTCCACATCGAGCAGCCCGTGCTCCTTGCGGTTGAGCACGGCGTCGTAGACGAAGTAGCCGGGAGCGGAGGGCTGCCCTTCGGTGACGATGGCCAGGAACTCCTCCTCGCTCATCGGGGCGCAGGCGTAGTTGGACAGCCGCTGCTCGCCGATGGTGGACCACCGTTCGGTGGACAGGTTCTTGCCGCAGGCCGAGCCCGCCCCGTGCGCGGGGAACACCCGCACCTGGTCCGGCAGCGCCATCAGCTTGCGGTGGACGCTGTCGTAGAGCATGCGGCCCAGCTCATCGGCGGTCTTCCCGAGGGAGGCCAGCAGGTCGGGACGGCCCACGTCCCCGATGAACAGCGCGTCGCCGGTGAGCACCCCGTAGGGGACCTCATCGCCCGCGTGCTCGAAGACCAGCAGGCTGATCGACTCGGGGGTGTGCCCGGGGGTCTCCATGACCTGCAGCACCACATCCCCGAGCTCGATGCGCTCGCCGTCGGCGAGCTTGCGGATCGGGTACTCGGCCTCGGCCCGCCGTCCGTAGCCGATCCACGCCCCGGTCTGCGCGGCCAGCTCCAGATGCCCGGCGATGAAGTCGGCGTGGAAGTGGGTGTTGATCACGCCTTCGATGCGCAGCCCGTGCTCCTTTGCGGCGGCCAGGTACTCGGAGACGTCGCGGCGGGGGTCCACCACGACCGCGCGGCCGGTGCCCTCGTCGCCGATCAGGTAGGAGGCCTGGGAGAGGCAGTCGAGGTAGTACTGGGCGAAGAACATGCATACCTCCGGGGGTATCCGACTCGCCTTGCAGCATACCCCCCGGGGTACCTGCTCTCATCCCCGTGGCCGGTGACGACCTCTGGCCCTGCCCGGTGGGACCAAGGTCCCTACGGACCGGGAGGGCGAGTGACCACCGTGGAGACCAGGCAGCGTCCGCACTCGGAGGTATGTGATGGCCGTTCCCCTGGCGTCCCGCGCAGGCGTCCACCGGCTGGTCTCCGCGGCGATCGCCGCGCCCTCGCTGCACAACAGCCAGCCCTGGTGGTTCCGCTCCCGCGGCGGTGAGCTGGAGCTGCACCTGGACCCCGACCGGGCGGTGCCGGTGATCGACCCGCGCGGCCGGGCCATGCACATCGCCTGCGGCGCCGCCCTGTTCAACCTGCGGCTGGCGGTGCGCACCGCCGGGCACCGCCCGATCGTGCGGACCTTCCCCGGCAGCGGGCACACCCTGCTGGCCATCGTCGGCGGCGAGCCGTGGACCGAGCCGTCGGCCCGTCAGCGCGAGCTGTACGCCGCGATCACCGAGCGGCGCACCAACCGCAACCCCTATGACCGCATCCACCTGCCGGCCCGGGTGCTCAACGAGCTGGAGGAGGCCGCCCAGCGGGAGGGCGCGGTGCTGCGCATCCTCGAGCAGCCGGCCACCTCCCGGCTGCTGGACCTGATCGCCGCCGCCGACAACGAGCTGGCCGAGAACCCCGCCTACCGCCAGGAGCTGGCCCGCTGGACCACCGGCCGCGCCCGCACCGAGGGGATCCCCTCCTACGCCTTCGGCCCCCGCTCCGCCGGGCGGGGCCTGCCCATGCGCGACTTCGGCCTGGGCGGCTTCGGCGACGGCGGCCGGGAGGTCGGCGGCTTCGAAGAACGGCCCACGCTGGGCGCGCTGATCGTCGACGGCGACGGGCCCGCCGAGTGGCTGCGCGCCGGTCAGGCCCTGCAGCGCGTCCTGCTCACCGCCACCCGGCACGGGGTGGCCACCTCGTTCCTCACCCAGCCGCTGGACGTGCAGGAGATGCGCGACCCCGGCGGCGGCCACTGGCCCGGCCGCAGCGTCCAGATGATCATCCGTTTCGGTTACGGCCCGCCCGCCCCGGCCTCTCCGCGCCGCCCGATCCGAGAGGTCCTGGTCGCCTAAGACGCCTCGGTCCGCCCTCCGGTTTCCGAGGGCCGGTCGTTGCCCGGTCGCGTCCCCACCCCGTGACCGGGCAACGACTTTTGCGCCGCCTCATGACGCGCGGGTCTCCCGGCCGGGCCGACACGGCTGATCCCTCCGGCACGGGGTCTTGCGGGACGAGAGGCCAGACAGTGCCCGAGGTCGTGACATCGCAGGTCAGACTTCTTCCAAGCGCCGCCTTCGTGCCCCCATGAGAAGATCGCGGTGTCCGGCGGTCTTCATGCGATCGTGTTCGGCCTCTTCGGCACCCTGGTGCCCAGCGGCTCGCGGGAGCGCCGGGACGCGGTGTCGCATGCCATGGCCGACGACCTGGGCGTGGACCGCGTTCTGTTCGCCGAGCTGTTCAAAAACAGCTTCCGGGAACGCTGGCGCGGAGCCCTGGGCTCCTTGGAGGAGACCATCGCCGCGCTCGCCGTCCGCGCCGGCGGAAACCCCACCGAGGAGGCGGTCCGCCGCGCCGCCCGGCGCCGTCTCGACTTCACCCGCCGCCAGATCACCCCGGACCCCGGCCTGCCGGCGCTGCTCGACGCGCTCCGGGCCGACGGCCGGCGGCTGGGGCTGATCAGCAACTGCTCGGCGGAGGTCCCCGCGCTCTGGGACGGCAACCCGCTGTCCCGACAGATCACCGCCCCGGTGTTCTCCTGCACGGTCGGATGCTGCAAGCCCGACCCGCAGATCCACCGGCTGGCCGCCGCCGCACTGGACACCGTCCCCGAACGGTGCGTCTTCGTCGCCGACGGCGCGGGAGGCGAGCTGCCCGGCGCGCAGGCCGTCGGCATGCAGACCATCCGGGTCCGGGCCGACGGCGTCGATCACGGCGTTTACGGCGGCATGGGGAACTGGGAGGGGACGACCGTCGACACCCTCTATGACCTGCCGGCCGTCCTCGGTGGGCGGAATACCGGCCGTACCCGCCGGTGATCTCCCACCCGCCGGTCCCGGACGGCACGAGCACCGGACGGCCCATGGCGCCCGGGAGCGCAGCGAACCCCCGCACGCCGCCCACGCGCCCGCAGCCGGCGCCGGACGCACCATCCATTCACCGAATTACACCGAAATGAGCAGATATCCCCATATCGGCTTCTCCTCTTGAAGTGAAAGGTTCGCCACTCTTTCCCGCACCGCACGGCCGACCGGCGGCAAGAATACGACCAAGTGCGCAGTCTTTACCCGATACCGACTGCAGGAATTACCCGTGACCGTGTTATCCCTGAGTCGCTGCCATATGCAGAAAAGCAGTTCCGGCAACGAAGCAGGAGACCCAGATGACGAAACGACTGGCCATGGTCGGCCTCTTGTCCACCGCCCTCGGCGGCTCCCTGCTGGCGGCGCCGCCCGTCATGGCGGCGGAGCAGGCCGTCCAGGGCGGCGCCGTCGCGGTCACCCAAAGTCAGCAGGAGGTGGGCCAGGTCCAGCTGGGCGGCGACCGGCGCCGCAAGCGGAAGCGGAACCGCAACAGCAACCGCAACAACGTTTACGTTTACAACTACAACTACAACCTCAATGGCAATGCCAACGAAAACGACAACGAGCGTGACCGTTGGCAGCAGCACCACAAGTGGCACCACCACAAGTGGCACCACCGGCGTTACCACGGCTGGTACGACTACTGAACCTTCTGCAGCACGCCGTCTCCGCAGATTGAGACGGGGACGTTGCAGTCAGGTCCGATACTGTGATCTGGAACGTCGCAGTACCGGACACCTCGAGGCCCGTCCGCGGTGGCTTGGGTCAGGTGCTGAAAAAGGCCCACTGACGCGGCCGCGGAGGGCCTTCGGGGACATCCCGGACGGTGCCGAGGCCCGATCGGTGAAATGACGCGGTGCCCGGCACGGCCCGCCGCCGTCCGCCGACGCAGGCAAGGCCCCTGGCGGGACGCCGTGCCGCACGCGGCTCGCGCCCCCCAGGGGCCTTTACAACCGTCACCGGGCGAGGACGCCCGGAAGATCGGCCAGGCTCGCGATCACCGGGACGCCCGGGTCCGCACCTTTCTCTCCCCCGCGATCGAGCCAGATTCCTCGCAGCCCGGCCGCTTTCGCGGCGAGCGCATCGGTCTGGTGGCGGTCCCCCACGTAGGCGACCTCCTGCGGCGGCAGTCCCAGCCGCCGGCAGGCGATCTGGAAGATCTCCGGGTCCGGCTTGGCGACCCCGACCTCACCGGAGACGACCACCGTCGGCATCAGCGCGGCAAGGCCCGTCTGAGCCAACTTGCGCCGCTGCTGCTGTCCGTTTCCGTTGGTGACGACCCCCAGCGCCGCCTCCGGCCGCTCCCGCCGCAGCCGCTCCAGCGCGGGCAGCGCGTCCGGATACGTCCGCCACGCCCGCTCGTACTCGCGCAGATACCCGGTGAACCACTCGTCGGCCTGCTCGTCCGTCCAGGCCGGCAGCCCCAGCTCGGCTCTGAGCCGGGCGACCCGCAGCCGCCGCTGCTCCTGGAAGCCGATCTCTCCGGCCAGGTAGCGGTCCATGGCCGCATGCTCGATCTCGACCCACAACCGTCCCAGCGCCGCGGGCTCGACCCCCTCGGCCCCGTCCATGTCCGCCAGCGCGGCCACGACCGCGTCGGCGGCGGCCGACTCGTGATCGACCAGCGTCCCGTCGAGATCGAACAGCACACCCCTGATCGCGCTCACCGCACCACCCCCGGCCGAAGGTCACACGCCGGCCAGCGACAGTTTCGCGGCGAAGCCGAGGAAGAGGGCTCCGACCGCCGAGGTGGCCCAGGCCGACAGCCGCCTGCGGCTGCGGAAGGCCGCCGCCAGCCTCGCCCCGCCGAAGATCAGCACGCTCAGGTACAGGATGCTGACCAGCTGGGCGAAGGCCCCCAAAATCACAAAGGACAGCGCCGGGTAAGCGTATCCGGGATCGACGAACTGCACGAAGAAGGCCACAAAGAACAAGATCGCCTTCGGGTTGCTCAGGCTGATCACCAGGGCGCGCCGGTAGGGCCGCTCATCGGCGGCGAGCGCCGGCGCCTCCCGCGCCGCCTGATCCCGCCGCCTCCGCCACATCCCCCACGCGGCCCGCAGCATCCCGACGGCCAGCCAGGTCAGGTAACCGGCGCCCGCGTACTTGACGATCGCAAACAGCACGGCGTTCGCCTTGAGCAGCGAGGCCACCCCCGCGGCCGACAGCACCATCAGCACGACGTCCCCGCACCACACGCCCGCCGCGGCCAGATACCCGGCCCGCACCCCGCGCCGGGCCGCCACCGACAGCACGTACAGGGAGTTGGGCCCGGGAAGCAGGATGATGACGATGAGCCCTGCGAGATAGGTGGGAAGATCAACGACGCCGAACACGAAAAAACAGTGTCGCACGTCCCCTGACCTGCCCGAACACCGGTGCCGTCCGGGCCGGACGGCACGGCTCAGCCGACACCCACCTTGGCGTAGTGGAACACCTCCGGCGGCAGCGGATGGGCAAGACGCCAGTGGATGCGCATGGGGCGTTCACCCTCATGGTCCTGGTAGGTCATCGGCCCGGCGTAGGTGTAGGGGTCGCCCTTCTGCTTGCGCAGGAAGAGGTGGACGCTGGTGCCCCACTCCACGTGGTGGATGTAGCGCTGGCCGGTCTCGGAGTCCTCCCGGGTGCGGGACTGGGACTCCCAGTGGAAGAGCGTCGGGTCGACCGCCCGGTCGTTGTACATCGTGGTGGGTGAGAACTCTTTTTCGTCCTTGTCGATGGTCACCAGGAAGACATCGGCCTTCTCCTCGGGAAGCCACTGCACCCCGGCGACCATGGACGAGGTGACCTCCATCCCGAAGGCGGCCAGGGCCTCGCCCCGGGTGTAGTGGGCGTGCAGCCGCAACGGCAGGTGCGCGACCTCGGGGACGACCGGGGTGACCCGGCGGATCCGGTCCCACAGCACATCGATGACGGCGAGCATCTCCTCCCGCCGCGCCGGGTTGGCCCACAGCCGCTCCAGGTGCCCTTCCAAGGCGCTGAGCGGCCTGGAGGCGTCGAAGAAGGTGTTCAGCATGGACAGCAGCCGGGTGCGCCGCAGGTCGGTGCCGGACGGCCGGGGCGGCTGCGGGCGGCTCAGCAAGTCCCGCAGGAACTGCAGGCGTTCGGGGTCGTCCACGTGCAGCATGCGGCCGATCGCCCTGCCCAGCGCCTGGTCGTCCTTGGCCGAGGTGACCGGGCGGGCGTCCAGGCCCGCGTCCCGGCGCAGCCGGGCCCAGCCGCCCCGCTCGCCGCGGTAGAGGTCCTCCAGCTCCAGCCCGGTCTCGGCGAGGAACTCCGGCAGCGACGGGTCGCCCATTCCGCGCAGTTCGCCGACCAGCTCAGCGCGGCGCCGGCCCAGGGCCTGCCTGATGTTCGCCAGGACGATCTTGCTGACCTCGCGGTCCAGGTCGATGGCGCATCCGGGCGGCAGCGTGGGGAAGCCCGCCTCGGCCTCCTTGAGCAGCCGGCTGCGGGGAATCCCGGTCAGCGCCGTGAAGCGCCGGTCGAAGCGGAACTCCTTGCGCTGGTGCCCCACGAAGTCCAGCACGGTGAGGACGGCCTTGTCCGGCGCCGGCCGCAGGCCGCGGCCGAGCTGCTGCAGGAAGACCGTGGCGCTTTCGGTGGGACGCAGGAACAGCACGGTGTCGATCTGCGGCACGTCCACACCCTCGTTGAACAGGTCGACGGTGAAGACGGCCTTCAGCTCGCCGTCCTGGAGCAGGCACAAGGACTCCTCGCGCTCCTCGCGCGGGGTCTTGGAGGTGACCGCCCGGGAGGGGATGCCGCGGCGGTTGAACTCTTCGGCCATGTACTCGGCGTGCGCGATGCTCACGCAAAAGCCAACCGCCCGCATGCGGCTCAGATCGCCGACCTTGCGCTGCAGCGCCTCGACGACCATGGCCACCCGGGAGTCCAGGCCGGTGTAGAGGTTGGTCAGCTCCTCGGTGTCGTAACCGGCGCCGCGCCGCCAGCCGACCTTTGACAGGTCGGTGCCGTCATGGATGCCGAAGTAGTGGAAGGGGACGAGCAGTCCCCGTTCCAGCGCCTCCCACAGCCGCAGCTCGACGGTGAAACGGCCTGCGTCGAACCAGCGCAGGATGTCCTCGCCGTCCGGGCGTTCGGGAGTGGCGGTCAGCCCCACCAGCACATTCGGTTCGAGCCGGTCCAGCAGCCTGGCGTAGGAGGCGGCGGCCGCATGGTGGAACTCGTCCACGATGAGCATGCTGAAGCGGTCCGGCTCCAGGTGGGGAAGCTGGGACAGCGACTGGATGGACCCGAACACGTGCCGCCACTGCACGGGCCGGTGGCCGTCGACCAGCAGCTCCCCGAACGCGCCGTCCCCGAGGACGTGCCGGAAGGTGCGCAGGCTCTGCTCCAGGATCTCCTTGCGGTGCGCCACGAACAGCAGCGAGTCGACCTTGCCCTGCCGCCGCAGCCGCCGGTAGTCCAGCGCGGCCACGACGGTCTTGCCGGTCCCGGTGGCCATGACGACCAGGTTCCGCCAGTGCCCGTGCACCTGCCGGGCCGCCTCCAGCTCGTCCAGGATCTCCTGCTGGTAGGGGTAGGGCTCGACATGCCCGCCTCCGAGTTCCAGCGGGACGGGTGCCCGCTCTCCTCGCGCGGCGGCCAGTGCCCGCGCCAGCCGCCCGGGATCGTCGTAGACCTCGAAAGACGGGTCGTTCCAGTACTCCTCGAAGGTCGCCGCGAAGGTCTCGATCACGTGCGGCTGCTCCGCCCGGGCGATCCGCACGTTCCACTCCAGCCCGTCCAGCATGGCGCTGCGCGACAGGTTCGAAGAGCCCACATAGGCCGTGTCGAGCCGCGAGCGGCGGTGGAACAGCCACGCTTTGGCGTGCAAGCGGGTCCGCTGCACGTCATAGGAGATCTTGACCTCGGCTCCCAGTTCCACCAGGCGGTCCACGGCCCGCTGCTCGGTGGCCCCCAGGTAGGTGGTGGTGATGACGCGCAGCCGCCCGCCCCGGGCGGTGAAGGCGCGCAGGTCCTCCTCGATCAGCCGCAGCCCATGCCACCTGATGAACGCGCAGATCAGATCCACCTGGTCCGCCGAGGCCAGCTCTTTGGCGATCTCCCGGCCGAGTTGCGGCTGATCCCGCCCGTTGACCAGCAGCGCTCCCATCGACAGCGGGATCTCGGGCCGCCGCGGAAACGCCACCGTCCCATCGGGCAGCCGTCCGCCGGCGACCCCGAGCAGCACCTGTCCCTCTTCGGCCACCCGGTCGCCTTCGACCACGGCCCCCGGCACCAGCCGCCCGATCGCCTCCGCGATCCGGTTGGCGGTCTCGACCTGCCGCCCGAGCGCCCCTTCCCCCTGCTCCCCGACGATCCGCAACGCCCGCCGCGTCAGCACCGCCAGATGCCGGACGAGCAGCTCCTCGGCGTCCACGGCCTCCAGTCCGTCCCGGTGCACCAGCTCCGCATCGACCGTCCGCAGCCGCCTCCGCAGCTCACCGGTCACCACATGCTCGTAAACCCCAGGCGCCAACTCGGTCATGGCCGGCACTGTATCCACCAGCAGTGACAGACGACACTATTCACACGCTCATGACCGGATCAGCGGCGGGTTCATAACGCTGCCGCCGCACAACGGCATGTCCGCGGAGGAGATCGCCCGGTTCGCCGGCCGCAGTGGGACGCACGTCACGGAGACGGCGCCCCGGATCCGGCCGGTCCCGGCCCGGCCTCCGGAGCTCGTGGTCAGGCAGCCAGTTGGACGGAAACGAAAACAGGCCCTGGCCTGAGTCACTCGGCTAGGGCCTGACCTGCGTCTTTAGAAGACTTGAGCTGGCTCCCGCGATTGGACTCGAACCAATAACCTGCCGGTTAACAGCCGGCTGCTCTGCCAATTGAGCTACGCGGGATCGTGTGTGAGGGACTCCCTCGCACCGCGGCGGAACCAGACTAGCGCATCCGGACAGGTGCTCGTGCACGTATATGCGGGAGGGCGCCGACTGGCTTCGCCGATCGTGGGTATGGGGGTGGCACCCAAGAGCTAGCAGGGGGTGCCATGAAGATCAGGATTCCGTTCCTCGCGGGCCTGGCGGTCGGCTATGTGCTGGGAACGAAGGCCGGCCGGGAGCGGTACGAGCAGATCGTGCAGCAGTCGCGCAAGCTGGCCGAGCACCCGCGGGTCCAGGAGACCACGGAGGCGCTGCGGGCCAAGTCCGGGGAGCTGGCGGGGACGGCCAAGCAGAAGATGGGCGGCAAGCGGCACGCCGAGACCGGCGGGCCGGCCGATGAGGTGGGCGAGCGGGTGCCGACGGCGCAGCGGACCGGAGCGGAGACGCCGGGCACCGGCGAGCGCAGGTTCTCCGACACGCCCGCCGGAGTGGCCGGCAGGACCGGGGCGGGCCCCGCGGGCGCCGGCGGTCCCGGCAAAGGCCCGAAGGAGACCGGGACGCCCGGGCGGCGCGGGCCGCGCTGAGGCGGCCTTACAGGCCCGTCTGGCGGCGCAGGTCCTCCAGCACCTGCTCGGCCTGGGCGCGCAGGCCCGGATCGTCGGGGTCGAGCCCGGCCTCGAACAGCATCGCCCAGCGCACCTCCCCGGTGGCCGGCGAGCGGCGGCCGGTGATGCGGACCCTGCCGCCGCCGGGCAGGGTCGCCGGGTGAGAGACCACCACGGTGGAGGTGACCCGTTCCCGGACGGTCTCGGGCACCGACCCGGGGTCGGTGAGCCCGATGCGGTGCGTCGGGCCCGCGGAGGTCTCCTGAACGACCAGCCGCCCGTTCTCCCAGACGGCGCGGTCGATGCGCTCCCACGGCAAGCGGACGAAGCCGCCGTCACCGGTGGGCAGGTGCAGCGCCAGGGTGGTGGCGACCACGTGAGAGCCGCCCCGGGTGGGGGCGAAGGCCAGCGGGCGCTCGCCGCGCGCCAGCTCCAGGCGGGCCCGCACGGACGCGGGCAGGCGGTTGCGGGTGAAGATCCGCAGCATGCGCCCCACCGTACCGATCAGGCCGCCCGGGGGGCGCGGCGGGCGGCCAGCAGGTCCAGCACGAGCGAGGCCGAGCAGCTGTAGTCGTGGCCGCCGCGGCCGGCGCCGTCGAACGGATCGAAGTACTCCCGGAACCCCGACTGGCGCACCAGCCGCAGCGTGGCGCCCTGCAGCAGGTCGGCGACCACGGTCAGGCCGTGGGCGGCGGCTCCCAGCCACAGCAGCCAGTTGGTGCTGATCCAGGTCGGGCCGCGCCAGTAGTCCCCCCTGTCGAAACAGGACGCCTGGACGTCGCAGGTGGGCACCGGGTATCCGGTGGCCCCGGCGAAGCGGCCCGACAGCAGCAGCTCGACCAGGGAGCGCAGGATGGGCCGGGGCAGCTCGGGGTCCAGCAGCGGGCCGAAGGACGAGACGGTCAGCGCCGGGATGAGACGGCCGGTGCGCAGGTCCAGCGCCCGGAAACAGCCCGCCTCAGGGTCCCACAGCCGATCCAGCAGGGCGCGGTGGATGCGCTGGGCCTGCTCCCGGTGCGGCACCGGATCGTGCCCGGTGATCTCGGCGATCTCCGCCAGCGCGTGCGCGGAGGCCAGGTAGACGGCGTTGAACAGCGGGTCCTCGGCCGCGAAGGGATGTTCCTCGCGCAGGTGGCCGGGGGCGTAACCGGCCCGGCGCAGCAGGACGACCAGCCACACGTAACGGTCGTGGTCCTCACCGGCGGACGGGCGCGGCGGGCGGCCGGGCGCGTACGCCGACGGCGGCGGGTCCAGGGCGGCCAGCGGGCGGTCCCAGGCGGGGCTGTTGTCCAGGCCGGACTCCCAGGGGTGGCAGATGGCCGCCAGGCCCGCCCCGCCCAGGTCGCGGCAGCGGGACAGATAGCGGTGCTGGGCGGCCAGCGGCCGGTAGATGCGGGCCAGGAAGGCGCGGCTGCGTTCGGCCTCGTCGGCGGTGGCCGACTCATGCAGCCGCAGGGCCGCCAGGGCGTGCAGCGGCGGCTGGGTGAGGCCGGAGGTGTCCAGGTCCCGGGGCGTGCCCGCGATGGTGCGGCTGCGCCACAGGTCGGAGCCGGGGAAGTAGCCGTGCCGGGTGAGGCGGGGGTGGAAGACGATGTGCGGCAGCAGCCCGTCGGACCACTGGCCCCGGAACACCGACAGCAGTTCGCGTTCGGCGCGTTCCCTGCGGTGCCGGGCCAGTCCCACGCTGATGAACGCCGAGTCCCAGCTCCACAGGTGCGGGTACAGCCCCGGAGAGGGTGCGGTGCCGCATCCGGTCCAGTTGTCGTCCAGGACCCGGGCCGCCGCCCGCCACAACGCGGTCTCGTCCCCGGTCAAAGGGGTGTTCATGCCTTCAAGCGTGAACCGCCGGTGACGGCCTGCCTAGAGCCGTTCGGGTTCGCTCCCCGTCCGGTCCGCGGGCCGCAGAAGACGCCGCCAGCGGCCGGTGGCGGGGATGGCGGCGGGGTCCAGGACGTGGCCGAGGAGACGCTCGACGATCTCCTCGCCCGCGGCGACGCCCCGCGCGGCGGTGACGGCGGTGTTGGGGGCGCTCCAGCCGGTCTCGGCCAGCTCGCCGTGCGAGGGGCGCAGCGCCAGGTCGGCCGCCTCCAGCAGTTCGATGTCCAGCAGCGAGTCCCCGGCGGCCAGCATCCGGTCGGCGCCGGCGCGGCGGGCGACCTCGGCGGCGGCGGACGCCTTGCTCAGCCCCGAGGGCAGGCAGTAGACCTTGCGGCCCTGCAGGGAGGTCCGCCAGCCGCGTTCGGCGCACCAGGCCGACAGCTCCGCCAGCCAGCCCGCCGGAAGCGCCGCCCGGTCGACGACGGCGTAGGCGAACAGCTCGGAGGCGGTCCGCAGCCTGTGCACGAACCCGCCGGCGATCCGGCTCAGATGCTCGCGGACTTCGGCGAGCTCGGCGCCGGTCTCGGCGACGCGAGCGCGCACCCGGCCGGCCCAGCCGGCGTCCTCCGCCCCGTCCACCAGGATGTGGCCGCCGTTGGCGCAGACGGCGTACGGGAGGGGTTTGCCCAGCAGGCGGACGCGGCGGTACTGCTCGGGTGTGCGCGTGGTCACCGGGACGAGCACGGCGGCCTCGGCGAGCCGCTCGATCAGGATCGCCGCCGTCTCGGTGACGTACGACAGCGGCGCGGCCCGGTAGTGCTCCACGCACAGCAGCCGGGGCAGGGTCTCGTCGGGTCCTTCCAGGGCGAGCGCGGCGGCCGAGTAGATCAGCGTCCGGTCCAGGTCGGTGCACACCACCGTCCTCATCGCGCACCGCCCGGGTGCGGGTGCGGACGGATCAGGCCCATGCAGGCGTAGGGGAAGGCGTCCGGCTCCACCTCGACCACGGGGACGCCGCGTTCGGCCGCCAGCAGCCTGATGTGGGCCAGCTCGCGGCGGTCCAGCATGTCGGCGCGGGCCAGCACCTGCCAGGGGACGCGGCGCAGCAGCACCCGGGTGGTCTCCCCCACCCCCGGTTTGATCAGGTTGAGGTCGTCGATGCCGTAGCGTTCCCCGATCCGCCGCACCGCCCGCCGGCCCGCCCAGTCCGGCCTGCGGTCGGCGGCGCGATGGGCGGGCCAGTCGGCGGCGACCTGCGCGGCGACCTGCTCGAAGCGGGCGCAGACGGTGTCGATGAACAGCCCCGACACATCGCCCGCGGCCAGTTCGGCGTAGAACTTGGCGCCGTGGAAGTCGCCCGGCCCGATCAGCTCATCGTTGAGCACCGTCCGGCTGACCAGGCCGGAGACGGTGGAGTTCAGGCAGGCCGAGGGGATGAGGAAGTCGTCGCGGGTGCCGAAGATCTCCGCGCAGCGCCCGGGGTCGGCCAGCACCGCCAGCTCGCCGGGAAAGCGCACCCCCTCCTCCCGGGCGTGGGCGTCCAGGGCGGCGGCCAGCTCGCTTGCGATGGCGCCCTTGCCGGTCCAGCCGTCCACGAACATGACCGCCGCCGGGTCGTGGTGGCGGGCCAGGTAGCGCAGTGCGACGCGGTCGATGCCCCGGCCGCGCACGATGCTCATCGCATAGTGCGGCAGCTCCAGCCCGTGGATCGCGCGGGCCCAGCGCCGGATCAGCACGCCGATGGGGGTGCCGGCACGGGCCAGCGAGACCAGCACCGCCCCCGGACCCCGCTCGGCCAGGATCAGTTCGGTGACCAGCCCGACCGCGTACGCCAGCCGGGTGGCCGACTCCTGCAGCGCCCGGTGGAACAGTTCCTGGTACTGCGGGCTGGGCCGGTACTCCACCGGCAGCGACTCGGCGTAGTGGGCGCGGCCGGACTGGATCGCCGCCTCCCGTTCCTCGGCCGGCGCCTCCAGGCGGACGTGTGAGAGGTCCTTCAGCAGCCAGGCGACGTCCTCGGCCGGGTAGCTGCCGAAGTCCGGGCCGCGCAGCGGGCTCGGCAACGTGCGCGTGCTCAACGATCCCCCCTTCGGGCGGGCGTGCGGACGGGCAGCACGGCCATGGTGACCGGGGCGAGTTCACGCAGCCGGGCCGCCAGTCCCTTTTCCAGGAGCGGGGTGTCCCCGGCCCGGTCCACCACCAGCACGATCGCCTCGAACGCGCGGTCACGGTCGCCGCCGGGGGCCACGTTGTAGGCGTAGCGCTCCCCGGGGCCGTCGGCCGGGTCGTCGTGGGCGGGGAAGGTCAGGCGGGTGCGGATGGCGTACCCGGGGTCGTCCACGGCCAGCACCGGGGAGCGGGTGGTGGTCGAATAGCGGACCTGTGCGGCCGGCAGCAGGTCGGCCAGGGCCTCGGCCAGCCGCAGCGGCGCGTACATCAGCTCCTCAAAGCCCAGCACCAGCACCCGGCGCGCCGCGGCGGGCAGCGTCTCGGCGAGCCGGGCGGCCATGGCCGGCAGTTCGGCCTCCAGGTGCCGGCGGTGCTCGGGGAGGAAGCCGTGCCGGCCGCCCTCCGGCAGGTCCTGCGGCCAGGCCAGATCGATCCTGACGAGCGGGTGCGCGCGGCCGCACGGCCGGGGCGGGGCAGGTGCGCAAGCGGTGGCGGCCACCAGTTCCCGGCCCGCCCGCAGCACGTCCGCGGGTAGTTCCACCCGGCCGCGGGCCAGCGCGACCGCGTCGATGCGCGCCCCCAGCTCGTCGGCGAGGGCCGCCATGCGCGCCCGGTCCTGCGGGCCGCGCACGTCCACCAGGGACGCCAGCACGTAGTGGTCGCGGGGGTGCGCGGCGTGCAGGGCGCGGATCGTGTTGAGCGCCGTGGTGCCGGTGGACAGCTCATCGTCGACCAGCACCACCGGCCCGGCGGTCTCCATCAGCGCCGGGTCGGCGGGCAGCAGCAGGTGGCTGGTGGCGTGGCTGTGCTCCTCCTCGAACCCCCCGTACGGCGGCACCCCCGGGACGGGGCGGCGGGTGGAGTGCAGGTAGACGGCGCCGCCCAGGGCGTCGGCCACCGAGTGGCCGAGCGCGGTCGCGGTCTCGGCGTAGCCGATCACCAGCGCGGGCATCGGGGCCGCCGGCGCCTCCCGCAGCATGTCCCGCAGGCGCGCGGCGGGCCGCGCACCGTCCGGCGGGTTCCGTTCGGCGGCCAGGGCGGCGCGCAGGGCGGCGCCGGCGGCATCGGCGGCCGGCTGCGGCAGTCCGGCGATGCGGCGGCCCAGCAGCAGGCCGGCCCCGTGGACCAGGCGGGGGTCGGTCGGCACGTGCTTGCCCAGCACCGCCGAGACCAGCAGGTGGGCGCGGCGCGGGTTGCGCCGCACCGCCAGGCCGACCAGGTCGCGCAGGCCGGCCCCGAAGGGACGGTCGGCATCGCGCAGCGCGATGCCCAGCCGCTCGGCGACCCAGGCGCCGTTCCACCCGGTCACAGGCCGCCCGCCGCTTCCAGCAGTTCCACGAACGTGACGTCCTCCGCCGCCACCCCGAACACCTGGGCGCGCAGCATGAGCCGTTCGGCCCAGGCCCGGTGGGGCTTGGCCTCGTTCATCTTGTTGGCATACGAGCTGGCCATGGCGCCGCCGCCGTCGACCCCGAGGATGTCGGCGGCGTCGCAGTACTCCTCGTGGGTGACCACCGACAGCGCGTGCACGGCCGCGACGTGGGAGGGGTGGATGACGGTCTTGCCGATCAGCCCGTTGGCCTTGTCCAGGTGCACCTCGCGGATCAGCCCGTCCAGTTCGGCGCTGATGAGGTGGCGGCGCAGCCCGGTGGCGGCGCGGCGTTCGAACGGCGACTGCCGCAGCTGGGGCTTGAACATCCGCTCCCCGGCCGAGAAGTACTCCCAGACCGGGCCGGTGACCACGAAGCCGGTGCCGTCGGCCCGGCCCAGCACGTTGACCACGTCGGCGATCACCGCGGCCACCGGCTGGATGTCGTAGATGGTCAGGTCGGGCGGGCGGCGCAGCCCGTAGGCGGCGCTCAGGTCGGTGGCGCCCAGCCGCACCGCCAGGATCGAGTCGGCGTACTTGGCCAGCAGCCGCGCCACGTCCTGCAGCATCTCGGCGCGGGTCTCGGCGTAGATGGCCTCCCGGCTCTCGATCACCGGCATGGCCAGCAGCCGGCGCGCGGCCAGCGGGCTGGTCTGCACCAGCGCGTCCAGGAACGCTCCACCGGTGGCCGCGGTGAACTTCGGCAGCACGAATCCGCTGACCAGCTCGACCGCATCGCCCAGCCGCCGGGTCAGGTCGCCGATCTGCTCGGGGGTGCGGACCCGGATGAACAGCAGCGGGGCGGCGCTGCCGGAGGCGTGGACGCGGCGCAGCTGGTCGATCATGTTGGCCTCGGCCGCGGGCACCTGGTCGTCGGGGATGGCGTCCTCCAGGCACACCACCATGCTCATCACACCGTGCCGGACGGCCTTGACGATGTCGTGGGCCAGCGTGGGGCGGGTCGCCGGACTGTAGAGCGTGGCGCCGAGCGCCACCGCCAGCAGCGCCGGGTCGGTGTCACGGTCGAAGGGACGGGGCTGACGAAAGAACAGGCGTTTGCGCCGGGCGGCGGAGACGTGGTCGAAGTGTCGCATGGAAGCGGTTCCTTTCCACGGCCTGCCAGGCCCCAGAGCAACGGCACCGCACGGCGGGCCCGGTCCGCATCCCGGAACCATATACGGGAGATATGCCTATCTGTGGCATTTGGACAGGTGAATCGTGCGTCAGAGCACCCGGTGCGGCGGGCCGGGACGGGTCGGCCCTCGCACCCGCCGCCGGGGCCGTCGGGCGCCGTGGGCCCATCCGCCCCGGCGGCGAGAGCACGGGCGCTTCACAGGTATTGCGTCACCACGGGCAGCAGGTGCTGGAAGGTGCGGCCGGTGGCGGTGGCCCCGATCGCGGTCATCGACCAGCCGGAGCCCTCCCGGCTCACCTTGGCCATGATCTGCGCGGTGTGCGGCCCGGAGCCCGACAGGTCGTAGCGGGCCAGCTCCCGGCCCGTGCTCTCGTCCACCAGCCGGCAGAAGGCGCCCGCGATCTGCGAGAAGTCCTGCCCGCTGAAGGAGTTGACGGTGAACACCAGCTGGGCGACGTTGCCCGGCAGCGCGGTCAGGTCGACCCGGATCGACTCATCGTCCCCCTCGCCGTCACCGGTGAGGTTGTCGCCGGTGTGCTGCACGGCGCCGTCCTTGCTGCGCAGCTGGCGGAACCAGACCGCGTCCACGAGGTTGCCGGAGGCGTCGAACAGCAGGCAGGAGGCGTCCAGGTCGGTCGGCTGGGTCTTGGACCGGCCGAACAGCCCTCTTTTGACCACCGGGTCCCAGCCCAAGCCCATCCTGACCCGGGTGAGCGCGCCGCCGTCCGGCTTGGCCAGCGAGACCTTCTGCCCCTTGCTCAGCGAGACGGACATGGCCGCATCATTCCCCGGTCAGCGCCCCGCTCCCCGACACGCTCGTGGGGTGCAGTTCCTCCGCCCCGTCTGGGCCGGCCGCGCCCGGTGAGGCGCCGTTTCGCTCGCGCCGGTTGCGCAGCACCGAGGACAGGAAGGCGGCGATGATCAGGCCCGCGCCGAGCCCGCCGGTGATCGCCTCGGGGACGTGGACGGCGATGCTGATCAGCATGCAGACGGCCAGGGCGCCGATGGCCCAGTGCGCGCCGTGCTCGAGGTAGACGTACTCGTGCAGGGTGCCCTTGCGCACCAGGAACACCGTCAGCGAACGGATGTACATCGCACCGATGCCCAGGCCCAGCATGATGACGACCGGGTCGGTGCTGATGGCGAACGCCCCGATGACCCCGTCGAAGGAGAACGAGGCGTCCAGCACCTCCAGGTACAGGAACAGGAAGAACCCGGCCTTGCCGGTGGCCAGCACCAGCCCGTTGGGGCCGGTGGTGCCCTTGACGGCGGGGACCTTGACCTCCTCCTCGCCGTCGCCGTCGTCCTCGCCG
>Ga0207867_1000476_pt1 | contig 41045 bp, 31 predicted proteins | sample HigsolmetaAR206D_FD_184838 | JGI IMG/M metagenome (GOLD analysis project Ga0207867, IMG submission 184838) | Ionic liquid and high solid enriched microbial communities from the Joint BioEnergy Institute, USA - AR20-6-D (SPAdes) (version 2) ...
CCGATGAGGCTTGCGCGCCCGTAGCTCAGCTGGATAGAGCATCAGACTACGAATCTGAGGGTCGGACGTTCGAATCGTTCCGGGCGCGCCATTTCTCCCCCGCATTTCCGAACAGTCCCGCAAGCCCTGAAAATCCGGGCAAGCCTGGACAATTCCCGCATGCAGAGACCGTTTGCGCCTTGTGCGCCGGGTCATGCCCCTGTCTGCGATGCTGCCGCGTGCCGCGTGCCGCGCGGCGGCGCGGACCAGGCGGCGGCGGGGGTTCCGATTTCCTTGGGGATGTAGCCGAGGCGGCGGATGTGCTGCACCAGCACCTCGCGCTGTCTGCGGGCGGGCCAGGCTTCCCGGTCCTGCGCCACCAGCGTGGCAATGCCGTTGACGGCGATTTGCAGGTGCAGGGCCGTCTCCTCCGGGTCGCAGGCGGGGTCGAACTCGCCCTCCTCCTGCGCCTTGCGCACCAGCATCGCCAGGATGCCGTGGCTCACGTCCTTGCCCTCGCGCCAGGCGGCCTTCACGGCCTTTTCCTTGTGCGACAGGCCCCAGAACGCCAGCCAGCAGTGCCAGTCCTCCCACCGCTTGGGCGTATTGGGCAGGCACATTTCCAGGCACCCGAGCAGGTCCTTGCCCGCCGTGCTGGCCTTCACCACGTTGTTCAGCCCGTTCTGCCAGGCGAGACGCTGGGTATAGGTCAGCATCTCCACCTTGGAGGCGAAGTAGTGGCAGATCACGGTGGTGCTGTAGCCGCACAGTTCCGCCACCCGCCGCAGGGTGACAGCTTCCGTCCCGCCTTCCAGGACCAGCTTCGAGACAACCTTTGCGATGTCCTGGCGCCGACGTTCGTGATCAACAATTCTGGGCACAGTCGCCTCTCAGTAACGGGGAGCCCCTACCTATACTTTCGTTGCTTCTAGGTAAATTTGCTGATTCATCTAGAAGCAATTCCATAGGTGCCGTTCCCGGGGCGGGCTCCAGCGAAAAGCGGGGAAAAGCCGGGCATAAAATAAAAAAGGGGAGCGCCGCAGTGGCCCTCCCCTTCAGGTGCTCTCTGGAGAAGTCCTGACGTCAGCAACCGGCGCTGAGAGAGGTGCCGGTTACCGGAGGCAGGGAGACATTGATCCTTTCCAAAGGCCCGGGGTTCAGCGGGCGGTTCAGACGCTTGCGCAAGACCAGCGTTTTGTTCACGCTCCTCACTCCTTCAGGCCCTTCTCTGTCGAGCAAAGCCGTGGATGTCGCGGCGGTCAGCGTTAATCGCTTAATTTATACGATATTCAAAAAAAACGATTCGGCAAGAGCCCGCACGGGGAGGCGGTGTTTTTGGTTTTTGTCTCGCAAAATCATCCCGTTGTGCGGCTGATCGCAGCAGGAACACGCGGGCCGGACCCCTGTCAGAAAGATCAGGTCATTTGTAACAGTGTTCGACATTAGCCTTCTGCCTGCCCCGATGCGAAAACCGGCCGAAAAACAGAAATCCCGGAGAAGCCACAGAAGGCGCGCGGGCCGCACGGGGGCGGGGGAGGAAGAAACATGCCGGACCAGAAGGTGCCGTCCGCCTATCGCCATGTGATGAGTCCGTTGCAGGTGGGGCCTGTGGAGCTGCCCAATCGCGTCGTGCGCACGGGCCACGGCACAGGGCTTGGCGGCGGCACCATGAGCGACGCGCTCATCGCCTACCATGTGGAGCGGGCCAGGGGCGGCGTCGGCCTGACGATCCTGGAGGCGCTGGGCGTCGGCACCTCGGCCTATCCGTTTTTCGTCGCGGGCGCGCCGGGGCTGAAGGAGGGCTACCGCCGCCTGGTCGAGGCGGTCCGGCCCTATGGCATGAAGGTATTCCAGCAGATCGGCCACCTGGGCAACGAGATTCCCGAGCTGGATGGCTCGCCGCCGTGGTCGTCCTCGGACACGGTGGGCGCGCTTCTCGGGATTCAGGCGCGGCCGATGACGCTGGCCCAGATCGATGCGCTGGTCGATGCCTATGTGGCGGCCGCCCGCGATTGCGCGGAGGCCGGGCTGCACGGAATCGAGCTGCACATGGCCCACGGCTATCTGGTGCAGCAGTTCCTCTCGCCCCTCCACAACCACCGGACGGACGACTACGGCGGCTCTTTCAAGAACCGGGCGCGCCTTGCCTTCCGGCTGCTGGAGGCGGTGCGGGCGGTGCTGCCCGACACCATGGCGCTGGGCGTCCGCCTCGGCACCGAGCTGCTCCCGGGCGGATTCGGCCCCGCCGACGTGGCGCGGCTGGTCGCCGCCTTCGAGGAACGCGGGCTGATCGACTTCGTCAACCTCACCACCGGCACCGACTACAACCCGCACAAGATCATCGGCCCCATGTCCGAGCCCATGGGCTACGAGCTGCCCTATGCCCGGGAGACGCGGCGCATCACCCGCCTGCCCCTCCTGGTGACGGGCCGTATCCGCACGCTGGCGGAGGCCGAGCAGATCATCCGCAGCGGGGAGGCCGATCTGGTGGGCATGACCCGCGCCCACATCGCCGACCCCCATATCGTGCGCAAGACCCTGGAGGGCGACCCGGATGACGTGCGGCCCTGCATCGGCTGCAACCATGGCTGCATCGGCGGCCTGCTGACGCTGGGCCGGATCGGCTGCACCGTCAATCCGGCGGTCGGCCTGGAGGCCACCCTGTCGGAGGATCTGATCGAACCGGCGGCCGCTCCCAAATCCGTGCTGGTGGTGGGTGGCGGCCCGGCCGGGCTGGAGGCCGCCCGTATCGCCGCCAGGCGGGGGCACAGGGTCACCCTTGCCGAGGCCATGCCCCATGTGGGCGGCGCCGCCGTCGTGGCCGCCCTGGCGCCGCGCCGGACGGGCATCGGCGACATCATCCACTGGCTGGAGCGGGAGGTGCGCCGTCTCGGCGTCGATGTCCGGCTGAACACCTACATCGAGGCGGAGGACGTGCACAGCCTGAACCCGGATGTGGTGATCGTTGCCACCGGGTCCCTGCCGCGCGTGGATGGCCGGCAGCACCTGCGGCCGGGCTTGCAGCCCACGGGCATGGACCTGCCCCATGTGGTCTCCAGCATCGACGTGCTGACGCAGGGGCGGGGCCGGAACTGGGGGCAGACCGCCCTCGTCTTCGACGACGCCGGCCATTACGAGGCGATCGCGGCGGCGGAATACCTGGTGGAGCTGGGCGTTCATGTGCACTTCGCCACCTCCCTTGCCAGCTTTGCGCCGAAGCTCGACCCCAGCCTCTCGGCCGAGCCCGCGCTGGAGCGGCTGGCGGCGAGCGGCCGGTTTGCCTTCTCTCCCTATGCCAGCCTGCTGGCGGTGGAGCCGGGCGAGGCCCGTCTTGCCTACCGCTACGGCGGAGAGTTCGCGGTGAAGGCCGATACGGTTGTCTGGGTGTCGCACAACAGGACCAACGACGCGCTGGCCGCCGCCCTGTCGGATTGGGCGGGCCAGGTGGTGGTGGTGGGCGATGCCCTCAGCCCCCGCTACCTGCAAACCGCCATCCGCGAGGGGCACATGGCCGCGCGGGCGCTGGCGTGAGGAAGCGGGCCTGAGGAAGCGGGCGTGAGGAAGGGAAGCGGCAAGTTTTCTGTTTACAGCGGCGGGGAGTCCGTATAGGGCCACACGCAGGTTGCGCCCGTAGCTCAGCTGGATAGAGCATCAGACTACGAATCTGAGGGTCGGACGTTCGAATCGTTCCGGGCGCGCCACCCTTCTTCCCCCTTCAACAGACGGAAATCCTTCGCAAACTCCCGCCTCGGGAGCAGGGCTTCGGCTGCCTGCCGCCCGTCTTTCGGGCTGTGGCGGCGCGAGAAAAAAAGCAGCCTGCCGACGGGCCGGCAGGCTGCAAGGGACGGGAAGATGGAGGATCGGCTGGCAACCGTGCCTAGATCAGCCCGGCGGCCCGCATCTGGGAGATCAGGCGGAAGGCGGCCGGATCGGCGAGCAGATTTGCCAGCGGGATCTGCGGTATGCCGCCGACGCCATAGGGCAGCTGCGGCAGCGGCATGTAGCCAACCGGCGGAATGCCGCTGAACTGCGCGCCCGGATAGGCGCCTGCGCCGTAGCTGCCCCGGTTGGCGAGCTGGCCCGGCATGTTGTCCAGGACGCCCGGAGCCCGGCGCGCGTCGCCCGTCTCATCCAGGCGGGCCTGCGGCGGTTGCAGGATCGGGGACGAGGCGGCCGTCGAGAGGCTGAGCAGCGGTTGCAGGGTCGGCAATCCCGCGCCGCCGCGCTGGATATCGGCCACCAGCGGCACCGCACTTGCCTTGATGAGCTGGTAGAGCGCCGCCACCCGTTCCGCCGAGCGGGCTTTGAGCGGTCCCTGGAACAGCGGGTGATGTGCCAGCAGGAGCGCGGCGAGGCCCGTGACGTGGGGCGTTGCCATGGAGGTGCCATCCCAGGCGGCATAGCCGCCGCCCGCCACGCAGGAGAGGATCGCCACCCCCGGCGCGGACACGTCGAGGGCCGGTCCGTAGCAGCTGAACTTGGCCGGGAAGATGCCGTTGTTCACCGGCAGGCCGGGGTCCAGCGTCTGGGCATGGTAGGAGTCCTCCGGGAATTCGCCGCTCTTGCCGATGGCTCCCACCGTCAGCACGCCCGGCAGGTTGCCGGGGAACTGCACCGGCCCGCCCGAGTTGCCCGCGGCCACGATGCAGGCGACGCCCTTGCTCTGGGCTTCCAGAATCTTCTGCGTGACCAGTTCAGACACCTCGTCGCTGCCGAGGCTGAGGTTGACCACGTCGATTCCGTGCTCGATGCACAGGTCCAGCGCCTCGATCAGCGCGCTGAAGCGCCCGCCGGGGAACACCTTGAGGGCATGGATCTCCGCCTCGGGCGCAAAGCCGCGGATGCCTGCCCCGTCGGGTCCGGGTGCCGCGCCGATGATGCCCGCGCAGTGGGTGCCATGGGAAATCTGGTCCCGGGTCCAGCCGTTGGTGTCGCCGTCCTCGGTGGTCAGGTCCATGCCCTGCCGCACGTGGCCGAGTTGCGGGTGGCTGTTGTCGCAACCGGAATCGATGATCGCCACCTTCACGCCGCGCCCGGTCATGCCTTTGGCCAGCTGGTCGAGGCCCATGAGCCGCTGCCCCCAGCCGACCATGCCGGTGGTCTCCAGATCCGGGTAGGTCTCGTCGAGCCGGCGCAGCGCGATGGTGTTGACGCCCTGCTCGCTGAGCGAGGGCCGGAGGATGAACTTCTCCCAGTAGTTCGCCTCCGGCTTCACGTAGATCGCCTGCACCGACTCCGGCCCGCCGCCCATGAGCGTGAGCGTGGCGACGCCGTTGTCATCGCTGGTGCATTGCGCCGGGAAGCCGCGCCCGTAGGCGCAGAGGCTGGCCTTGCCCACCGGCTCCCCGTCCGGCCCGACCACCCGCACCGACAGGCTGACCGAGGCGGTGGGGGAAAGGGGCGAGACCGCCGCCTCGACCGCCGAGCGGGTCAGCTCCAGGCTGGCGCCGTAGCCGAAGTGCTTCAGCAGCGCGTCGTGCTCGACGATCATGTGGGACGCGGCGGAGAGGCGCAGCTGCTCGCCCTTCTCCGGCTCCAGTTCGGCGACCACGATGCCGGGCGTGGTCACGGGCGCCCGCCCGGCCTCCGTGGCGAACATGCCAAGGTTCGGGGCGCGGGAGTGGATTTCCTTGACGATGTCCGCGCCGAGACTGCGCAGTTCGTCCTGGATCTGCTGGGTGCTCATCGGCTGGAAGCCGGCGGCCATGGGCTGCATCCCCGGAGGAAGGGGACGCTGGGCGATCAGATAGCGCCGCTTGCGCGGGCCGACGGGGCCGCGCTCGCCGCGCTCGCCGCGTTCGCCGTTGCTGAACTGGGATTGTTGCGCGGAGGCGCCGCGCGGGGAAGGCCCGGCGGATTGCTGGGGCGCGGCGGACTGCTCCTGCTGGGCGTTGCCCTGCCCGCTGCGGGGCTGGTCTTCCCGCCCGGCCTTTTTCTTGTGGCCTTCGGGATCTGGATTCTTCTGTTCCGGCATCATGACCTCCATGAAAAACGGGGAAAAAAGAAAGGCGTGAATGTCCGGCCCCGGGGACCGGCGGATGACGCGAAGGACGACGACAGGAAGGATCAGAACTTGAGGTCCGGCTTGACCCTCGGGTCCGGCAGGGGACTGTCCTTCTCGATGACGAGACGGTCCGCGAACTCCCGCCGGAGCTGTTGGGCAAGGGGCGAGGGAAGCCAGGCTTTCAGAAGTCCGCGGGCCTCCGAGACCTGCGCCGAGGGCGACCGCTCGATGGCCTCCCGGCACCGCTGGAGGTCCTGCCGCTGGGCCTCGTCGCGGGCGTCGCGCGGGGCGATGATGTAGGGCTCCGCGTTTTCGTCCCGCAGTCCGCCGCCGGGGGCGGCGGCTCCGGTGTCGCTGCGGCGATCGTCAGACATATCCCTGCTCCTTGTGCGGACGGGCTCCCTGTGCGGAAGGGAACAGCCGGGACCCGGCTCGAACCGGGTCCCGGCCCCTCGGGTCAAAGCGCTGGCGGCCGCCCGTCAGCAGATGCCCGGCTGTTGGGCAAACTGGATGGGGTAGTAGCCGGCCGGGGTCGGCTGCTGGAACGGCTGCTGCATCTGCGGCGCGGCCTGGAACGGCAGGAAGCTGCCGAGCTGCCCGGCAAGTCCGCCGAGGGTCTGGCCCAGCCCCTGATTGCCGAAGGCGCCGCCGATCGCCCCGCCCACCGGCGCGCCGTACTGCTTGAGCAGGTCACCGAAGAAGCCCTGCGGCGCGAACTGCTGGCCCGCGAATGGCTGCTGATACGGCTGCTGGAACTGTTGCTGGAACGGCTGCTGGAAGGTCTGCTGCATCTGGGGTGCGGACTGGAAGGGCAGGAGGTTGCCCAGCTGTCCGGCAAGGCCGCCGATGGTCTGGCCCAGCCCCTGATTGCCGAAGGCCCCGCCGATCGCTCCGCCGATGGGCGCGCCGACCTGCCGCAGCAGATTGCCGAAGAAGCCCTGCGGCGCGAAGTGCTGCTGATACGGTTGTTGATACGGCTGCTGGAACTGTTGCTGGAAGGGCTGCTGGAACGGCTGCTGAATCTGGGGTGCGGACTGGAAGGGCAGGAGGTTGCCAAGCTGCCCGGCAAGGCCGCCGATGGTCTGGCCCAGCCCCTGATTGCCGAAGGCCCCGCCGATCGCCCCGCCGATGGGCACGCCGACCTGCCGCAACAGATTGCCGAAGAAGCCCTGCGGCGCGAACTGCTGCTCATACGGCGTGGCGAATTGCGGCTGGTAGGGCTGCTGGAACTGTTGCGGGAAGGGTTGCTGGAACTGTTGCTGGAACGGCTGCTGCATCTGGGGCGCGGCCTGGAACGGCAGAAGGCCGCCGAGCACGCCGCCCAGGGTGCTGCCGACGGTCTGGCCCGTGCCCTGATTGCCGAAGATCCCGCCGATGGCGCGGCCGGCGAGGCCGCCGAGGGTGCCGCCGAGGAAGCCGCCGCCCAGACCCTGCGGCGCGAATTGTCCCGCGCCGTCCAGAATGCCGTAGGGGTACTGGCCATAATAGGGGGCAGAACTTGCTGTCACGTCGATCATATTGACCTCTTTGTTGGTAAAATAAATTGAATGAATAAGGGTGTGAAAAGCGGGAAAAGGAACGCGACGGACGAAAGAAAAGTTCAGGATGGAGGAAGTGTACAGGTTGCGAACGCGACGAACAGGGCGGATCTGTAATCTATATTAATTTATTATATTTATCTCGTGGGGCCGGTGATGGCCTCATTTATTTGAATCGGAACGTGTGGAGGTGATTTTATACTTGGGCAAAGGGACTTCTATCAATAATACGCTTCCGTCCCAAAGTGCCACAGGAACTCTCGGGAGACCCGTGGGAAACCCGCGGCCCTGCCTCCATCCGCCTCAACACCGGAGGGGAGATTTTGGTCCGGTTGTCCGGATATATTTCTACCATTTCGTTTGTATGACGCCGCTGGATGACGCGGCGCGGCCCGGGCGGCCGCCGCAAGCCGGGGCCTGCGCCCCGGGGCGTTTCTGGTCTGTCTCTGAAAGAGAGAGGGGGGTGGCGCGTGGCTACCGGACCCTGTGGGAGGAGGCGGAACCGGCAGCACTTCGGGGGGGAGACGCGCCGGGGCCTGTAATACGCCTCCAGATCGTTTCGAATACCCCTTAATTTGGCAACTCACAATTGGCGTAATGCGAACAAACGAGCCGGAGTTGCGGAAAACTGCGGGTTTTCGCGCAGATCAGCGGGCGGTGGCGGCCACGGCGGTGTTGCTGATGAACGGCACGAGGGCGTCGGGCGGCAGCGGCCGGCCGATGAGATAGCCCTGCACGGTCTCGCACTGGTGATGGCGCAGGATTTCCAGCTGGTCGCTGGTCTCCACCCCTTCGGCGGTGACGGCCAGCCCCAGGGACTGGGCCAGCTCCAGAATGGCCGCGATGATGGCGTCGCCGCCCTGGTCGTTGCCCAGATCCTGCACGAAGGAGCGGTCGATCTTCAGTTTGCTGACCGGCAGGTGCCGCAGCACCGCCAGCGAGGAATAGCCGGTGCCGAAGTCGTCGATCGCCACATGCACCCCGAGCGCGCGCAGGCGGCGCAGCCGGTCGCTGATCGCCTGGGGGTTCTGCATGATGAGGGACTCGGTGACCTCCAGCTCCAGGCAGTCCGCCGCGAGGCCGGTCTCGGTCAGCACCCGGTCCACCTCATCGACGAAGCTGTCGCTTTCCATCTGCCGGGGCGACACGTTGACGGCCATGCGCAGCTGCCGGCGCAGGGTGCTGTTCCAGGCGGCCGCCTGCGCGCAGGCCGTATGCAGGACGAAGCGGCCCAGTTCGCCGATCAGGTCCGTCGCCTCCGCCAGCGGGATGAAGACGGAGGGCGGCACCACGCCCAGCTTGGGGTGCGACCACCGCGCCAGTGCCTCGAAGCCCACCAGGCTGTGGTCGCTGGCCTTCACGATGGGCTGGTAGACGAGGGAAAGGCCGCCGTCCCGCAGCGCCGCGCGCAGCTCCTGCTCCATGAACGCCCGTTCGCGGAACGCCTCGTTCATGCCCGTCTCGTAGAAGCCGAGCGGCGCGCCGTCGCGGCGGGCGCGCACCATGGCCAGCTCGGCGTTGGAGATCAGCGTCTCGGCGTCGTCGCCGTCGTTCGGGGCGACGCTTGCCCCGAGGGCGATGCTGAGGGACAGGGTCTCGCCCCGCAGCTCGATCGGCACGTTCAGCGTCTGGACCAGCTCCTCCGCCAGCTCCTGCGCCGCCTCCAGACTCTCGATGCTGGAGATGGCGACGGCGAAGTCATCCCCGGCGAAGCGCGCCGCCAGGCTGGACGGCGGGCAGGCATCCTCCAGCCGGTGGCCCAGAATGGCCAGCACCTCGTCGCCCGCCTGCGTGCCGAGCATGCTGTTGATGTCCTGGAAGCGGTTGATGTCGAGCCGCGCCACCAGCAGCACGCTGTTCGAGGCCCGCCGCTGCTCGATCCGGCCCTCCAGCAGCCGCATGAACTGCGCCCGGTTGGGAAGGCCGGTGAGGGTGTCGTAATAGGTCAGCCGCTCGATGTGGCGGTCCATTTCCTTGGTGCGGGTGATGTCCGTGAGGACGCCGACCACCCGCATCGGCTGGCCCTGGTCGTCGGCCAGCAGGCGCCCGCGCGCCTCGAACCAGGCAGCCGAGCCGTCGTCCCGCACGATGCGGTACTGGCTGGAGTGCTCCACGTCCGGCTGCTGCATGCAGTTCTTCACCACATTGCCGAAGATGCTCCGGTCATCGGGGTGGATGCGCGCCGCCAGATCGGCCCAGGTGCCGATCGAGTCGGCCCGCGCGCCGATCAGGTCCGTCATGTCCGCGGACATGTGGAAGGTCCGGGTGGGGATGTGCCATTCCCACACGCCGCTGCGGGTCGCGGCGAGCGCAATGCTCAGGCGCTCCGAATTCTGCTGGGCGCGGGCCTGCTGGCTGAGCGTGCGCCGGGTGACCTGCCGCAGCAGCACATAAAGCAGCAGCGCGCTGACGATGATGAAGGCAAAGCCCTTGAGGGTCTGGATCTTGGCGAGCTGCATCGGATCGTCGGCCAACAGCTCGACAACCACGTCCGAGCCCAGAATCCACAAGGCGCTGCACACGCCGAAGGTGAGGCTCGCGATTCGGGGCATGCGGGTCAGGAATCCGGTGCCGCTGTCCTGGTCGTGGCGCAGAATGACGAGGGTTTCGGGGGTGGGGAGGAGCAACTGCGTGTCCACCAGCCCTGCCCGGGACCGCTCGCCATCACCAGGGCGCAAGTCGTGTTGGCTACCAGATGCAACCGACATGCTGGATACTGAACTCCCGAATTTGCCGCGGAACCCCAGGGAACGCGCTATGAGGCCGTGCTCTTGTGCGGAACAACTTGCTACAATGCTGAATGCTAAGGTTACCTTAACATCTTCAGCAACAACAACCTTGCCAATCGGACAATCCAGCCCCGAAATTCCGGCTCCTCAACGAGCGGAACGGGTACTCAACTTTCTGAATATTAGGTATTTTCCCCGGCGTATCAATTTCAAATCGAAGGAATTAGCGCCGCAGCCGGGCGGCGGGCGGTGTCAGGCGGGGCCGTCCAGCGCCGCCACCGCCTCCCGATAGGCCGCCGCCGAGGGCGCGCTGAAGCAGACGAAGATCACCCGGTCGAGGGCGCCGGGGTGGGCGGCGAGCCAGTCGCGCGTCGCGCGGGCGGCGACGCGGGCCGCCGCGTCCGCCGGATAGCCGTAGACGCCGGTGGAGATGGCGGGAAAGGCGATGGTGCGCAGGCCGTGTTGCAAGGCGAGGTCCAGGCTGTTGCGGTAGCAGTTGGCCAGCAGCACGGGCTCGCCCCGGTCGCCGCCGCGCCAGACCGGGCCGACGGTGTGGATCACATGGCGGGCGGGCAGGCGATAGCCTCCGGTGATGCGCGCCTCGCCCGTCGGGCAGCCGCCCAGCGTGCGGCATTCCGCCAGCAGCTCGGGTCCGGCGGCGCGGTGGATCGCCCCGTCCACCCCGCCGCCGCCCAGGAGGGATTCGTTGGCGGCGTTGACGATGGCATCGACCGCAAGGGTCGTGATGTCGCCGATGATGACCTCCAGACGATCTGACATGTTTCCTCCCTGTGCGGTTGCGGCTAATCTCATCGCTGCTTTTAACGGTCTGAAACGTTTCGATTAAACGTTTCAATTGCCGCCGAAGCGATGCTGAAGGACAGGCCAAGAGGCAGAAAGATCCGATCATGACTCGCCGATTGCCCGAGGATCAAAACTGGATTTCCACCACCCAATGGTCCCGCCGTCAGGCCCTTGGCGCGGCGGCTGCCGCCGGGTTCGCCGTGGCGGCCGGGCCGGTTGCGGCCACCGCCATCACCACCGACAGCGAGGGGCTGGACGCCGGCTGGGTGAAGGTGCCGGTGCACGACCGCGCCCTTCCTGCCTACCGGGCAAAGCCGGCGGGCGGCGGGCCGCGCCCGGTGATCCTCGTGGTGCAGGAGGTGTTCGGCCTCCACGCCTGGCTTCAGGACATCGTGCGCCGCTTCGCCAAGGCGGGCTACTACGCCATCGCGCCCGATCTCTACGTGCGGCAGGGTGACCCCACCAAGGTGACGGACATCCCGACGCTCATCCGCACCATCGTCTCGAAGGTGCCGGACGCGCAGGTGATGAGCGACCTCGACGCCACCCTCGCCTTCGCGGGCCGGGATGGCGGCAACGCGGACCTGCCCGGCGTCACCGGCTTCTGCTGGGGCGGGCGCATCGTCTGGCTCTACGCGGCGCACAACCCGAAGCTGAAGGCGGGCGTCGCCTGGTACGGCCGCCTGCTCGGCGATGCCAACAGCCTGCAACCCACCCATCCGGTGGATCTGGCGGGCCAGCTCAAGGCGCCGGTGCTCGGCCTCTACGGCGGGCAGGACCGGGGCATTCCGCTGGAGGATGTGGAGGCGATGCGCGTGGCGCTGGCCCAGGTCCATTCGCCCTCGCAGATCATCGTCTACCCGGAGGCGGACCACGGCTTCCTGGCGGACTACCGGCCCAGCTACCACCGCGAGGCGGCGGTCGAGGCATGGAAGGAAACCCTCAGCTGGTTCGGCAGGCATCTGCGATAGGGGCGATCCTTTCATCCATACCGGCCAGGGGCAGGGCTCGCTGGACGGCAAGGCGTTCGAGACCATCGGTTTTACCATCGACGGCCCCGGTCTTGCCGGTGTGGGCATGGCCCGGCGGCGCCGGCCCGCGCAGGGGCCGCTTCCGAAAGACGCTAGAACGCCCGCCCTTGCGCTTCGGCGTAGAGGCGGGCGTAGGCGCTGACCATCTTCTCCTGCGTGAACTCGGCCTCGACGCGCGCCCGGTTGGCGGCGCCGATGCGGGCGCGCAAGGTGCTGTCGTCCAGCAGGGTGGCGAGGGCGGCGGCGAAGGCGGCCTCATCCGGGGCGGGCACCACGAAGGGCGCGTTCTCTGGCGCGATGATCCGGGCGATGTCGCCCACGTCCGTGCAGACGGCGGGCAGGCGCGCGGCCATGGCCTCGACGAGGCTGATGGGGAACTGCTCGGTGTCCGACGAGATGGCGTACACATCGAACAGCCCGACGTAGCGGGCGGGGTCCTTGAGATAGCCGGGCATGACGAGCCGGCCGGCGATGCCGCAGGCGGCGGCCTCGGCCCGGATGGCCGCTTCCTCCGGCCCCTGCCCGCCGATGACAAGCCAGCAGTTCTCGCGGCCCCGCGCGGCGGCGGCGAAGGCGCGCACCAGCCGCGGCAGGTTCTTCACGTCGCGCAGGCCCGCCAGCGTTCCGACCACCCGGTCGCCCGGTTTTTTCACGAAGCCCGGAATGGCGTCGGGCGCGGGCGGGGTGTCGAAGGGGGCGATCTCGACGCCATTGGGGATGAAGCGCACGCGGGCGCGCGGCTGCCCCCACTGGTTCAGCGCCAGGCTTTCGATGCGGCGGGAGCAGGCGACCACCGCGTGCGCCCCCGGCAGGGCGAGGCGGCGGAAATGGTCGCGGCGGGGGAGGGTGGTGTGCGCCTCCTCCGGCCCGAAGCCGTCCTCATGGTGCACGAGGGGGCGGCGGGCGAACAGCCGGTTGGCCATGGCCACCTCGATCGCGCCCCAGTTGTAGGTGAGCACCAGATCGAACGGCCCCGACCGCAGGAAGCGGCCGATCTCCCACAGGCGCACCGGCAGCGGCGGCCCCTTGAAGCGGCAGGGGGCGTCCGGGAAGGTCACCGGCACCCCCGGCTCCAGCAGTTTTTGCGCGGCGGTCTGGCCCGGCAGGGTCGGCACCACCACATGCTCCACCCGGTCCCCGAAGGCGTTCATCAACCGGGCGGTGCGGGTTTCCGCCCCGCCCAGGTTGAAGGTGGGCATGATGTGGAGCCAGCGGGGCCGCGTCCGCATTCCGCCGTCAGTCCAGTGCGTAGACGAGGAACTTGAGGTACGCGGTCTGCGGCAGCAGCGGGTGGACCGGATGGTCCGGCCCGGCGGCGGCCGAATGGATCAGCCGCGCCGCGCGCCCGCCGGTGCGGATGCCCGCGCTGGTCGCCTCCTGGAACGCCTCCGCCGAGACGTGATGGCTGCACGAGGCGATGCACAGCAGGCCATCGGGCGCGACCCGCTGCACCGCCAGCCGCGCCAGCTTCTCGTACCCCTTCAGGGCGGAGGGGATGTCCTTGCGGCTCTTGGCGAAGGCGGGCGGGTCGGCCACCACCACGCCGTAGTGGCGGGTGTCGTTCTGGAGATGCTCGAACACGTCCGCCGCCACGGTGGTCACGCGGTCCGCAAGGCCGTTGGCCTCGGCGGCCCGGGCGGCGAGCTGGAGCGCGCCTTCCGAGCGGTCAACCGCCGTCACGCTGGCCGCGCCGCCCGAGGCCGCCGCCAGCGCGAACGCCCCGGCGTAGGTGTAGAGGTCGAGCACGTCCTGCCCCTTGGCGAGGCGGGAGACAAAGGCGCGGTTGAGGCGGTGGTCGAAGAACCAGCCGGTCTTCTGGCCGCCGGTCAGGTCGGCGAAGTAGGTGAGGCCGTTTTCCTCCAGCGGCACCGCGCCGTCGAGGGTGCCCACCGGCACCTCGTTCAGCGGCGGCAGGCCCTCCAGCACCCGGGCCGCGCCGCTGGAGACGAGCGCGATGGTGCGGGGCTTCAGCACCGCCTGCACGGCTTCGAGGATAAGGTCCCTGTGCGCGTCCATGCCCGCCGTGTTGGGCTGCACGACCACCGCGTCGCCGTAGCGGTCGATGACAAGGCCGGGCAGGAAGTCGCCCTCGCCGTGGACCAGCCGGTAGAACGGCCGCTCGAACAGCCGCTCGCGCAGCAGGAGCGCCTTCTCGATCCGCTCGCGGAAGAAGCGGGCGTCGATGGCGCGGCTGTGGTTGCGGGTGAGCAGGCGCGCCGCGATCAGCGAGTGCGGGTTGAAGTGGTAGAGGCCGAGCAGGCGGCCGTCCGGTTCGGCAAGGCGCACCACCGTGCCGGGCGCGATGGCGCGCACGTCCGCCGAGAACTGGATCTGGTTGGAGAACACCCAGGGCCGCCCGCGAACGCTTGCAGGCTTGATGTTGCGGGCGAGGAAGATTTTTGGTTCGTTTTCATCGGAAGTCATGGGGAGGACGTAGCCCTACCGGACAGGAGTTGCAATCCATCCTGCAACATTGCCTCCTGCGGCGGATTGGCAACGCCTGGCGGATCGCGCAGCCGAGGTAGGCAGGACGGCCCCCGCCCTCTATATGAGGATGGCAGAAACGCCGGGGGGCGAGGGGGGTTATGGGCGGCTGGTACGTTTGCCGGAAGAATGACGCGGCCGAAGCGCGGCTGACAGCGGCGGAGTCGCAACTCGCGGCCCACGGCTTCAGGGACGTGCGCCGGTTCGAGACCGCCACCCACGCCGGGCTGCTGGCGGGGCACATCCACCCCGGCCCGGCGGCGACCTTCGCGGCGCAAGGCGAGGACTTCATCGCCGTGGCGGGCACCCTGTTCTACGACGGGGAGGCAAGCGCGGCGGCGCTCCTGCGCCTGCTGGCGGACCTTGCCCTGCCGTTCGACGGGTGGGACCGCGTCACCGGCCACTTCGCCCTGCTGGCGTGCAAGGGCGGCCGGCTGTTCGTCCTCAACGACTATTTCGGCGCGTTTCACGTCTATGCGACGCCAGGGCAGGAGGTGGTCACCACCTCGTTCCTCGCCGCCGCCCGGTCCCTGCCGCGGGTGACGTTCGACCCGCAGGGGCTCTACGAGTTCGTGTTCAACGCAACGCCGCTTGGCGAGTCCACCGTGCTCGGCGAGATCCGCAAGCTCTCTGCCTTCGAGCAGTGGACGCTGGGCGAGGGCGTGACGGTGCATCCCGTCCGCAAGGGGCTGGACGCCCGCTTCGACCCCGAAGCCGCCGACGCGAAGCAGATGGCGGACCGGCTGCGCGCGCTCGCCGCCGGGCCGGTCCGCACCTTCGGCGACGCCATCCAGTGCCCGCTCTCGGGCGGGTTCGACAGCCGCCTGGTCCTGGCGCTGCTGCTGGACGCGGGGGTGAAGCCCCATGTCTATGTTTACGGCGCGCCGGGGGACGAGGACGTGGCGGTCGCCACCGCCATCGGCAAGGCCGAGGGCTTCGCGGTCGAGGTGTTCGACAAGGCCGCCTACGCCCGGGTGGACCCGGACCAGTTCGCCGAGATCGTCGCCCACAACTTCCACGAGATGGACGGCGTGCCCATCGATGGCGGCCTGTTCGACAACGGCGGCAACTCGGCCGCCCGCCACAACCGGGCGAGGGGCGGAGCGCTCGCCGTCTCCGGCGCGGCGGGGGAGATCTTCCGCAACTACTTCTACCTGCGCGACCGGCCCTTCCGGAGCCGGGACATCCTCTACGCCTTCTATTCCGGCTTCGATCCCCGCGACTGCACGGACGCATTCGACGAGGCCGCCTACTTCGACGCCATGGACGCCAAGCTGCGCCGGGCGCTGGGCAACGCCTCCGGCACCCTTACCCGCGCCGAGGTGGAAAGCGCCTACCCCCTGTTCCGCTGCCCGGCCTTCTTCGGGCGGGAGATCAGCATGGTCGGCCGCTTCGGGGCCTACTTCATGCCCTTCTTCGAATACCGGATGGTGCGGGAGAGCATCCGCCTGCCGGTCTCGGCCCGCAACCACGGCGCGTTCCAGAGCCAGCTTCTCGCCACCATCCATCCGCGCCTGGCAGGCTACATGTCCGCCTACGGCCACAGCTTCCTGGAGCCCGCCAGCCTGTCCCACCGCCTGTCGGAGGCGGTCAGCCTCTACCGCCCGCCGTGGCTGCGCCGCTACGGCTGGCGCATGAAGCAGGCGGTCAGGGGCCGGCCCGCGCTCACCCCCACCGGCTTCATGGCCCCCGAATACCTCGGGCGGGTGATCGACCTCACCTTCCCGGTGATGCGCCGCTACTTCCGCATGGACCGGCTGGCCGATCTCACCCACTACCGCCGCATCGCGACGCTGGAGCACCTCGCCGCCCGGCTGGGGATTTCGTGAACGTCGCAAAACACCCTGTCGCTAATCTCCCCAGCTTGACAGTTTCCCTCATGTCCGGTCTGTTTCGGCAACAATCTTGCGCTCCGTAGGCGGGCCGGGCGACGGTGCGGTGTTGTGGTGTGTGTTCATCCCGGCCAGGGGGGAGATGCCTCAAATGTCCATGTTCCGCATGGCGGCCCTGTCGGTTGCGGCTGCCTTTGCCTTGAGCGCCGCGCCGGTTTCGGCCGCGCCGCTTGCTGTGGAGTTCGCCGGTCCCGATCTGCCGCGCGATGAGACGGTTGCCCTGCCGGTGGCCGAGGGCGGCCTCACCGGCCCCGTCGCCGCCATCAACGCCGAGGCGCAAGGGGCGGTTGAGCAGGCCATGCAGGCGGCCGGTTTCAAGGGCAAGGCGGGCGAGGTTCTGCCGCTTTATGGCGTCGCCGGCTATCGGGCGCTGCTGCTGGTGGGCGTTGGCCGCGACGCGCTGACCCGCGTGGCGCTGGAGGACTACGGCGCGCGGGCCGCGACCCGGGCGACCGGCGAGCGGGTGCACGTGGTGGTGCCCGAGAGCGCGGAGCCCGATGCACCGTCCCATGTGGCCAACGGCGCGCTGCTGGGCAGCTACAGCTTCGACAAGTACCGCACGAAGGAACCCGCGGCGGCCCGCACGCTGGTGGTGCACACCGCCGCGCCGGATGCGGCCGCGCAGCGCTATCGCCAGTCGTGGCAGCCGGTGGCAGAGGGCGTGGCTTTCGCCCGCACGCTGGTCAACGAACCGGCCAACGCCCTGTGGCCCGAGGAGTTCGTGGAGCGCACCCGCGCCGCGTTCAAGGGCGTGAAGGGCGTCACCATCGAGGCGCTGGACGTGCCGGCGATGGAGAAGCTGGGCATGGGGGCGCTGCTGGGCGTCGGCCAGGGCAGCAAGCGCCCGCCGCGCCTTCTGGTGGTGCGCTATCAGGGCGCGGGCGCGGACGACGCGCCGGTGGTGTTCGCGGGCAAGGGCATCACCTTTGATTCCGGCGGCATTTCGCTGAAGCCGGGCGCGGGCATGGGCCAGATGAAGTACGACATGACCGGCGCGGCCTCCGCCACCGGCGCCGTGCTGGCGCTGGCCAAGCGCGAGGCGAAGGTGAACGCCGTCGCCATCGCCGCACTGGCGGAGAACATGCCGGACGGCAACGCCATTCGCCCGGGCGACGTGCTCAAGACCATGTCCGGCAAGACCATCGAGGTCATCAGCACGGACGCGGAGGGCCGCCTGGTGCTGGCGGACGCCGTCACCTACGCGCAGGCCCGCTTCCGGCCGCGCCTGCTGGTGGATCTGGCCACGCTGACCGGCGCGGTGCGGAGCGCGCTGGGCGACGACTATGCGGGTCTGTTCACCCGTCACGACGCGCTGGCCGAGCAAGTCTCGAGCGCGGGCAAGAAGGCGGGCGAGGACGTGTGGCGTCTGCCGCTGCACCCGGACTACGCCAAGGGCATCGCCTCCACCACCGCCGACCTCAAGGGCGGCGCGGACGGCCGCGCCTATCCGGGCGCGGGCATTGGCGCGCAGGTGATCGGCACCTTCGTCGCCGAGGAAACGCCCTGGGTGCATCTGGACATCGCCAGCGTCGCCTGGCTGGACATCGCCCAGCCCACCAAGCCGGCCGGCGCCACCGCCTTCGGCGTGCGCCTGCTCGACCAGCTGGTGCGCGACCACTACGAGGCCCGCTGACGGGCGCTCGCCGGCCCTCGCCGGCAAGACGCGAAAAACCCCGGTTCGGCCCGCCCGAGCCGGGGTTTTTTCATGGTCCGGGGCAAGCGAGTCTGTGGCCGCGCGGCCGCGCCCTGCGCCTTTCCCGCCATTTTGTGCCGCATCCGGGCCGCCCGCGTGCGGCAACTGGCCGGGACAAGCGTTGAGGGGAAGGAAGCGATTGATTGTTCCGTCAGGAAAGCGCCCGGGCATGACCCTGTTCACGCTGAGCCCCGTCTTCCTGCGCGGCCTTGCCTGCGCCGTCTGGCTGGCCGTGCTCATCACGCTGGCGATCCGCCGCCCGGTCTGGCGCGCCTCGCCCCGGGGGATGCGGCTGATGCTGGCCGGCGTTGCGGTCATCGGCGCGGGCTTTCTCATCGGCGCGGCGCTCACCGCCCTGCACCGGGTCGCGTTCTCGCCCGACCGCATCGCCATCGAGACGGTGGGCCTCATCGCCGGCGGCTTCGTGCTGGCCGGGGTGCTGCGCTACCGCCCCGCCCTGCCGGTGCCGGAGGCGCCGCCTGCGGTCGAGGCGGAGGAGGCCGCGCTCGAGCCGTTGCAGCCCGGCAGCGAGGCGGCCGCCACCCGGCTGGCGGCGGGGCTCGCCCACGATTTCAGCAATGTCCTGACCGTCATTCTCACCGCCAGCGAGGTGCTGCTGATGGATGAGACCCTGCCGCCGCCCTTGCGCCGCCGCATCGAGCGCATGCACGGCGCGGCCGAGCGCGGCGCCGATCTCACCGAGCAGCTGCGCGCCTTCGCCGGTCGGCTCGACCTGGTGGAGGAGGTGGTGGACCTCCACAACCTGCTGCGGGACAGCGCCGTTGCGTTCAAGACCATCCTCGGGCCCGCGGTGGAGCTGCACTACGATCTGGCGGACGGCGATTGCCCGGTCATGCTCGACGCGGAGCGGATGCAGGCGGCGCTGCGGACCGTGCTCACCTATTACCGGGGCGTGCTGCCCGACGGGGGACGGGTGGAGCTGGGCACCCGCTTCCTGCGCCTCTCCCGCGCCGAAGGCGCGCCGCCCGATACGGTGGTGCTCGCCATGACCCGGTCCGGCGTGCCGCTGCCGCTGGAGGACGCCCGGCGGCTGCTGGAGCAGCCCTACAGCGCGGGCACCTCCTCGGTTGCTGGCGGCGGGTTCGGCCTCAGCCTCGTGGCCAGTTTCGTCCGCCAGTCCGGGGGGCAGGCCCGCTTCGTCGGCGTGCCCGGCGGGGCCCGCCCCGTGCTCGAAATCGAGCTGCCGCTGGTCGCGCCCGGCCCGCTTGCCGCCGGGCCCGACCAGCCGCCGCCCGCGCCCTGAGGCACCGCGTCTCGTCCTTTTCCGTCCCGCCGGTAACCGGTTTCTGTTGTCGCCCGGGAAAGCGGTTTCTATGCTGCCCGCCGCTTTCAGGACGTTCGGTTTGTTCCGTGGAGATGTTGAATGGCGCACCCGGCGCACAGAAGTCCGGCGCAGATGCTGGTGAATTTCTTCCGTCTCGAGTTCGCTGGCGGGTTGCTGCTGCTGGTGGCGGCAGCCATCGCCATTCTCATGCGGAATTCGGATTTCGCCCCGCTGTACGAGGGCTTCCGGCACTTCCCCGTCACGGTGGGCCTCAGCCCCTACAGCCTCACCAAGCCGCTGGAGCTGTGGATCAACGACGCGCTGATGGCCGTGTTCTTCCTGCTGGTGGGGCTCGAGATCAAGCGGGAGATCCTGGAAGGCCAGCTCTCCAGCCGCGATCAGATCACCCTGCCGGTGGTGGCCGCCATCGCCGGCATGGCCGCGCCGGCGCTGGTCTACATCGGGTTCAACCTGCACACGCCGGAGACCCTGCGCGGCTGGGCCATTCCCTCCGCCACCGACATCGCCTTCGCCATCTGCCTGTTCTCGCTGGTGGGCCGGCGCGCGCCTTTGTCGCTCAAGGTGCTGCTCACCGCCATCGCGGTGGTGGACGACATGGGGGCGATCGTCATCATCGCCCTGTTCTATACGGCAGAGCTGAGCCTGATGTACCTGGCCGGCGCGGCGGTGTCGCTCGCCATCCTGCTGGTGCTCAACCGCTCGGGCCAGCTGCGGCTGTGGCCCTACCTGCTGGTCGGCGCCTTCCTGTGGTTCTTCGTGTTCAAGTCCGGCCTGCACGCCACCATCGCGGGCGTGCTGACCGCGCTCACCATCCCGCTGCGCACCCGCACCGAGACGGCGGGCTCGCCGCTCAAGCGGCTGGAGCATCTCCTGCATCCGTGGGTGGCGTTCGGCATCCTGCCTGTCTTCGCCTTCGCCAACGCGGGCGTTGACCTCCAGGGCCTGTCGCTCGTCATGCTGCTCGACCCCATTCCCCTCGGCATCGCCGCCGGTCTGTTCCTCGGCAAGCAGGTCGGCATCTTCGGCAGCTGCTGGCTGCTGATCAAGATGAAGTGGGTGCGCATGCCCTACGGCGCGGGGTGGATGAGCCTCTACGGCATGGCGATCCTGTGCGGCGTCGGCTTCACCATGAGCCTGTTTATCGGGGGGCTGGCGTTCTCGACGGACTTTTACCAGAACGAGGTGCGGCTGGGCATTCTGACCGGCTCGCTCATCTCCTCGCTCGTCGGCCTTGTGGTGCTGGCGCTCGCCCCGCAGGCGCGGAAAACGGACGCGCGCGCGGCCGCGGAGTGACCAGAGGACGGCAGCGGCCCCTGTCCAACCGAGCGGGGGCCCCCTGTCCGAATGAATAGTCTGGATCAGGAATTGTACACATTTGCACCACACTGGCGAAATCTGGTGCACCCTGCATGTCATTTCTCTATTTCGTTAACGTTTTCCTTAAATTATACTGATATTTAATGCGTTTGATTTGCCCAGAGAGAGTCCCTGCCCGTTGAGTTCGGATGTGGTCTCTGGCGCAAGCAGGGAGTTCGCCAGGGCATATGGGGGGGGATCGCCTGAATAGCATCAGTAGCTTGAGCGTTCGAAAAGCCACGCGGACCGCGCGCCGCATGGTGCTGTTCGCCTTTTGCGGACTGATGTTTGTCATTGGTTTTCTGCTGACCGAGCGGGCGCTGTTTCACTACCGCTACCCGGTCCTGCTCATCGACACCCGCGCGGCCATCGACCTGGCGGCGGAGGTGGGGAAGCTCGATACGCGGCTGGTCACCACCACCCACCTTGCCGCCGCCACCGGCGCGCAGCAGTGGATCGCCCTGCACGACGAGATTCAGGAAAAGGTGGTCCCGATGGTGCGGGACGCCTTCTACCGGCTGCCCCCGGAGATCCGGGATGTGGATCAGGGGCGGCTTGCCGCCATCTGCGAGGCGCGCCGGCTGGCGGACCAGAAGGTGCTGGCGCTGGTGCGCGCCGGCGACCGTCAGGCCGCGCTGGACCTGGTGGCGTCCGATGCCTACCGCAACATCAGCCTGTCGCTGTCGCAGGCGCTGACGGCCCTGCGCGACAGTGCGCGCCGCTACATGGACCAGCGCGTCGCCGAGGCGCAGCGGCGCTCGTGGATCATGTTCTCCTGCCTTGCCATCGGGGGCATCCTGTCGTTTGCCATGATCTGGCGGCGACTCAACCGGGATATGGTGGAATCGGAGGCGGCCTTCGCCCTGACGGAGGCCAGGCTGGAGCATCTGGTCAGCTTCGACCCGCTCACGGGCCTGCCCAACCGCCAGCGCCTGATCGAGGAATTGCAGCAGATGATGGTCCGGGCGGAGCGCTCGGACCACTGTATTGCCGTCATCGCCCTGGACATCGACGGCTTCCGTGCCCTCAACGACCAGTTCGGCCACGACCTCGGCGACCGGGTGCTGCGGGAGGCCGGCCGGCGAATCGCCGCGTCCGTGCGCAAGGACGAGATCGCGGCGCGGCTGGGCGACGACGAGTTCGTCATCGCCATCACCTGCCGCAACACCCACGAGGCGCCCCTGCGGGTGGCGCGGCGAATCATCGAGGCGCTCCAGCAGCCCTTCTGCTTCGACGGGCTGACCGTCACCGTGGGAGCAACGGCGGGCGTCTCGCTGTGGCCGGAGGACTCGGCGCTGGTGGATGAGCTGCTCCGCAAGGCGGACGTGGCGCTGGCCCGGGCCAAGGCGGAGAGCCGGGGCGATGTGCGCTTCTTCCAGCCGGTCATGGACGCGGACCTGCGCGAGCGCTCGCTCCTCCAGAACGAGCTGAAGCAGGCCATCGCCAACGACCAGATCGTGCCCTACTTCCAGCCGGTGGTCGATCTGGCCACGGGCGACATCCGCGGCTTCGAGGTGCTGGCCCGCTGGCATCATCCGACGCGCGGCGTCATCCCGCCGGTCACCTTCATTTCCTTCGCCGAGGACAGCGGCCTGATCGGCGACCTCACCTTCGCGATCATCCGCGCCGCGCTCCAGACGGCGCGCAACTGGTCCGGCGACCCCACCATCGCGGTCAACATCTCGCAGAAGCAGCTGGTCGATCCCCAGCTGGCGGACAAGCTGCTCGGCCTCCTCGCCGAGACCGGCTTCCCGCCGCACCGCTTCGAGGTGGAGGTGACCGAGAACGCGCTGGCGTCGGACATCCGCACGGCGAAGTACATCCTGCACCGGCTCAAGAGCCGGGGCGTGTGCGTCTCCCTCGACGACTTCGGCACCGGCTACTCGTGCCTCGGGCATCTGGCGCACCTGCCGGTGGACAAGATCAAGATCGACAGCTCCTTCACCCGCACCATGCAGGAGCGCGGGCAGAGCGCCACCATCGTCAAGTCGATCATCGGCCTCGGGCGCAGCCTCGGCCTTCCCGTCATCGCCGAGGGCATCGAGACCGCCGCCGAGGCCCGCACGCTGCTCAAGCTGGGCTGCGCGACGGCCCAGGGCTACTACTTCTCCCCGCCCGTGCCGGCCGGCGCCGCGCGCCAGCTGCTCGGGCGGCGCCTCGGCACGGACATCCCGGCCCAGCAGGCCTCCGCGCACTGAGGCCCGGCCGGGCGCTCCTCTTTTTTCCTAAAGAGGTATGGCGAGGGAGTTCTTCACTTCCTCCAGCACCGCATAGGTGCGGGTCTCGCGCACGCCGGGCAGGCGCACCAGCGTGTCGCCGAGGAAGCGGCGGTAGGCCTCCATGTCCGCCACCCGCGCCTTGACCAGATAATCGAATCCGCCCGCCACCATGTGGCACTCCAGCACGTCGGGCATGCGGCGGATGGCGGCGGCGAAGTCATCGAACACATCCGCCGTGGTGCGGTCCAGATGGATCTCGACGAAGATCAACAGCGAGCGGTCCAGCTTGTGCGGGTCCAGAATCGCCGCGTAACCCTTGATGTAGCCTTGCTCTTTCAGCCGCCGCACCCGCTCGTGGCAGGCCGCCGGCGACAGGCTGTTGCGCTGCGCCAGCTCCTGATTCGTGATGCGGCCGTTGGCCTGCAAATCACGCAAAAGCCTCCTGTCGATCTCGTCCATGCGCTCCTCCCATTCCCTTGCCGAATTTTTTGTCAAAAACGGATCGTTCTGTCGATGAATGATCGGCTGAACCCCGAAAAATTAAAAGCACATTTGTCCATTTTTCGATGATAACCGATGATATTTCGTATCGAGAATGCGGACACAATGAAAAACACAACTGCATCCCTAGCCGCGATACGGTCCCGCATGCCGGATCTCTATCGCGCGCCCGAGCCCGACGTTCTTGCCGGTCTCGTGTCACAGGCCTCGCCCAGTGCGAGCGAGCGGGCAGCCGTGCTGGAAAAGGGCCGTCAGCTGATTGGTCACGTGCGCGGCCGCGGCCGCGGCGGGATGATCGACAGCTTCCTGCACGAGTACCGGCTCAACACGGCCGAGGGCCTGGCGCTGCTGACGCTCGCCGAGGCCTACCTGCGCGTGCCTGACGTCACGACGGCCGATGCCCTCATCCGTGACAAGCTGACGTCTGCCGACTGGGAAGCCCACAAGGGCAAGGCCAGCTCCATGCTGGTCAACAGCGCGACGCTGGGCCTGGTGCTGACCAAGGCGCTGGTGAAGAACGACGAGACCGCCAGCGTTCTCAAGAAGCTGATCGCCCGCATGGGCGAGCCCTTCATCCGCACCGGCGTTGCTGCCGCCATGCGCGTGATGGGCGAGCAGTTCGTGATGGGGCGCACCATCGAGGAAGCGCTCGCCCGCGCCGCCAAGCCGGGCTACAAGCTGTTCCGCTACTCGTTCGACATGCTGGGCGAGGCCGCCCGCACCGCCGCGGACGCCCAGCGCTACTTCAAGTCCTACACAGATGCCATCCGCGCGGTGGGCGCGGACGCCGCCCGCGAGCCGGACTTCTGGGAGCGCAACACCGTCTCGGTGAAGCTGTCGGCCCTGCATCCGCGCTATGAGGTGGCCCACGCCGACCGCTGCGTGCCCGAGCTGACCAACATGATGATCCGCCTCTGCGTCGAGGCGCGGCAGGCCGGCATCGGCCTCACCATCGACGCCGAGGAAGCGGACCGCCTGGAGATGTCGCTCGACATCATCGAGGCCATCGCCCGCGCCCCCGAGCTGAAGGGCTGGGACGGCCTCGGCATGGCGGTGCAGGCCTACCAGAAGCGCGCCCGCGCCGTCATCGACTGGGCCGACACGCTCGCCGCCGAGACCGGCCGCAAGCTCACCGTGCGCCTGGTCAAGGGCGCCTACTGGGACGCCGAGATCAAGCGCGCCCAGGAGCAGGGCCTGAAGGGCTATCCGGTCTACACCCGCAAGGTGGCGACGGACGTGAGCTATCTCGCCTGCGCCAAGGCCATGCTGGAGAAGAAGAACCTCTACCCGGCCTTCGCCAGCCACAACGCCCACACCGTGGCGACCATCCTCACCTGGGCGGGCGCGCGGCGCGACTTCGAGCTGCAGCGCCTGCACGGCATGGGCAACGGCATGCACGACCCGCTGGTGGAGAACGAGGGCTACCACTGCCGCGTCTACGCGCCGGTGGGCGGTCACAGCGACCTGCTCGCCTATCTGGTCCGCCGCCTGCTGGAGAACGGGGCCAACTCCAGCTTCGTGCACCAGCTGGCCGATCCCACGGTGGACGCGGATGAACTGCTGAAGGATCCCGCCGCCGCGATCGAACGGCTCAACCGGACGCCGCACCCGGCGATCCCGCTGCCCCTCGACATCTATGGCGACGAGCGCCGCAATTCGGAAGGAATCGACATGTCTGACGAGGCTACCAACGCCGCGTTGCTTGAAGAAATGCAGAAGGTCTGGGCACAGACCCACACCGCCGCCCCGCTGATCGGCGGCCAGCTCGTCGCGGGCGAGGCCCGGCCCGTCACCGACCCGGCGGACCGCACCCGCACCGTGGGCACCGTGGTCGAGGCGACCCCGGCGGACGTGGCCCGCGCCATTGGCCTGGCGGCCACGGCGGCCAAGCGCTGGAGCGCTACCGACGTGGAAGTGCGCGCCCAGTGCCTCGAGAAGCTCGGCGACCTGCTGGAGCGCGACCGCTCCATCCTGATGGCGCTGGCGGTGCGCGAGGCGGGCAAGACCATCCCCGACGCCCTCGCCGAAGTGCGCGAGGCGGTGGACTTCTGCCGCTACTACGCCGTCCAGGCCCGCAAGCTGTTCCAGGACATGCCGCTGCCCGGACCCACCGGCGAGAGCAACGTGCTGCGCCTCACCGGCCGCGGCGTCTTTGCCTGCATCGCGCCGTGGAACTTCCCGCTGGCCATTTTCCTCGGCCAGATCACGGCGGCGCTGGTGGCGGGCAACGCGGTTGTCGCCAAGCCCGCGCCGCAGACGCCGCTCATCGGCGCCTACGCCTCCCGCCTCATTCTGGAAGCGGGCATCCCGGCGGACGTGTTCCACCTGCTGCCGGGCGGCCCGGAGGTGGGCGCGGCCATGACCGCCGATCCGCGCGTGATGGGCGTGGCCTTCACCGGCTCCACCGGCACCGCCAAGCGCATCGCCCGCACCCTGCTTGAGGACGATACCCGCCCGATCGTGCCGCTCATCGCCGAGACCGGCGGCCTCAACGCCATGATCGTCGACTCGACCGCCCTGCCGGAGCAGGTGGTGCGCGACCTCATCATCTCCGCCTTCCAGAGCGCGGGCCAGCGCTGCTCGGCGGCGCGCCTGCTCTGCGTGCAGGAAGACGTGGCCCCGCGCATCCTCGAGATGCTCCAGGGCGCCATGAAGGAGCTGCGTCTGGGTGATCCGGGCGACCTGTCCACCGACGTCGGCCCGGTGATCGACGAGGCGGCGCGCGCCCGCATCGAGGCGCACCTCGCGCGCTACGCGGACCGCGTTCTCTACCGCCTCGACGTGCCGGCGCACCTGTCGAACGGCACCTTCGTCGGCCCGGCCATCGTGCGGCTCGACCAGCCGGAGGACCTCAAGGAGGAAATCTTCGGTCCGGTCCTGCATGTCACCACCTGGAAGGCGGGCGAGCTGACCCAGCTCGTCGAGCGCATCAACGCCTCCGGCTACGGCCTCACCATGGGCCTGCACAGCCGCCTTGGCGAAGCCGCCCAGGCGGTGGCCCAGACGGCGCACGTGGGCAACCTCTACGTCAACCGCTCCATGATCGGCGCGGTGGTCGGCGTGCAGCCGTTCGGCGGCGAGGGCCTGTCGGGCACCGGTCCGAAGGCGGGCGGTCCGCACTACCTGCTGCGGTTCGCGGCGGAGCGCACCGTCTCCATCGACACCACCTCGGCCGGCGGCAACACGTCGCTGCTGGCTCTGGCGGACGACCTGGCGGTCTGACGCCAGGCCATGCCGCCCCGGCTTGGGGCGCAAGGGTCAATCCCCTCCTGACCCTGCGCCCCTGATGGCGATGGGAGCCGGACTCCCCCTGCAATTCCGGCTCCCATCCCATGTCCCGCTATCGTTAATTCAAGAAAAACTGCTTTGTCTCGGCCTGAACCGATGGGGCATTACCGTGCGTGCCCTTGCGCTGAATTTGAGCGCCATTTCGAGTTCAGGAAGCCATGTCCGAGACTTTTGCCGCCGCGTCTTCCGTTGCCATCGCCGATGCACATGATGCCGCGCTGAACCGCGCGCGCTCGTCCGCCGGCGCCCGTGCCGGCCTCTCCGAACATCTGCGGCGTCTGGAGGCGGAATCCATCGCCATCATGCGCGAAGTGGCCGCCGAGTTCGAAAACCCGGTGATGCTCTATTCCATCGGCAAGGATTCGGGCGTGATGCTGCATCTGGCCCGCAAGGCCTTTTATCCCTCGCGCCCGCCGTTCCCCCTGCTGCACGTGGACACCGGCTGGAAATTCGCCGACATGATCCGCCACCGCGACACGGTGGGCACCCGGTACGGCATGGAGCTGCTGGTGTACCGCAACGAGGAGGGCGTGCGCCGGGGCATCAACCCCGTCACCTCGGGCTCGTCGCTGCACACCCAGGTGATGAAGACCGAGGCGCTCAAGCAGGCGCTCGACAAATACGGCTTCGACGCGGCCTTCGGCGGCGCGCGGCGCGACGAGGAAAAATCCCGCGCCAAGGAGCGGGTGTTCTCGTTCCGCTCGGCGGGACACGTCTGGGATCCGCGCAACCAGCGCCCCGAGCTCTGGCAGCTCTACAACACGAAAATCCGGCAGGGCGAGACCATCCGCGTCTTCCCGCTCTCCAACTGGACCGAGCTGGACATCTGGGAATACACCCGCGCCGAGAACATCCCCGTGGTGCCGCTCTATTTCGCCGCGCCCCGCCCGGTGGTCCGGCGCAACGGCATGCTCATCATGCGCGACGACGAGCGGCTGCCGCTGCTGCCCGGCGAGACGGAGGAGATCCGCATGGTGCGCTTCCGCTCGCTCGGCTGCTACCCGTTGAGCGCGGCCATCGAATCCGACGCCGCCACCATCGACGACATCATCGCCGAGATGCGCGCCTCGCGCACCTCCGAGCGTCAGGGCCGCCTCATCGACAGCGACGAGGCCGCCTCCATGGAAAAGAAGAAGCGCGAGGGATATTTCTGATGCGCCCCGAGTTGCACACCCTGCCCTCCGGCGACGCCGCGCCGAAAAGCCTGCTGCGGTTCCTCACCTGCGGCTCGGTGGACGACGGCAAGTCCACCCTCATCGGCCGCCTGCTGTATGATTCCAAGCTGATCCTCGAGGACCAGCTTGCCGCCCTCGAACGAGATTCGAAAAAGCACGGCACCGCGGGCGAGCACATCGACTTCGCCCTGCTGGTGGACGGCCTCGAGGCCGAGCGCGAGCAGGGCATCACCATCGATGTGGCCTACCGCTTCTTCAGCACCCAGCGCCGCTCCTTCATCGTGGCGGACACGCCCGGCCACGAGCAGTACACCCGCAACATGGCGACCGGCGCCTCCAATTCGGACGCCGCCATCATCCTGGTGGATGCCCGCAAGGGCGTGCTGACCCAGACCCGCCGCCACAGCTTCATCTGCTCGCTGCTGGGCATCCGGCACGTGGTCGTCGCCATCAACAAGATCGACCTCGTCGGCTTCTCGCAGGAGACGTTCGAGCGGATCGTCGCCGACTACCGGGCGTTCGCCGACCAGCTCGGCTTCGAGAGCATCACGCCGATTCCGCTCTCCGCCCGCTATGGCGACAACGTGACGGTGCGCTCCGCCAACATGCCCTGGTATGAGGGGCCGAGCCTGATCGAGTGGCTGGAGACGGTGGATGTGGACTCCAGCCTCGCCGCCCGGCCGTTCCGCTTCTACGTGCAGTGGGTCAACCGCCCGAATCTCGATTTCCGCGGCTTCTCCGGCACCGTCGCCTCCGGCCGGGTGCGGGTGGGCGACCGCGTCGTCGTCGCCGCCTCCGCCAAGGAGTCGACCATCGCGCGCATCGTCACCGCCGACGGCGATATGGACGAGGCGGCGGCCGGCGATGCCGTCACCCTCGTGCTGGCGGACGAGATCGACATCGCCCGCGGCGACGTGCTGGCGCTGGCCACCGCGCGTCCCGAGGTGACGGACCAGTTCGCCGCCCACATCCTGTGGATGGGCGAGGAGGCGCTGCTGCCCGAGCGGCAGTATCTGCTGCGCATCGGCACCCGCTACGTTCCCGCCCGCATCACCGAGCTGAAGCACAAGGTCTGCGTCAACACCCTCCAGCACCTGGCGGGCAAGACGCTGGAGCTGAACGGCATCGGCTTCTGCAACGTGGCGACCGCCGCGCCCGTCGCCATCGACCCCTACGCGGAGAACCGGGAGACCGGCGCGTTCATCCTCATCGACCGCTTCACCAACGCGACGGTGGGGGCGGGGCTCATCAGCTTCGGCCTGCGCCGCGCCACCAACATCCACCGCCAGGACCTGCTGGTGGACCGGGAGGCCCGCGCGCGCATCAAGGGCCATCGCGCCGCCGTGCTGTGGTTCACCGGGCTCTCGGGCGCGGGCAAGTCCACCATCGCCAACATCGTCGAGCAGCGGCTGAACCAGCGCGGCATCCACACCTACCTGCTGGACGGCGACAACGTGCGCCACGGCCTCAATGGCGACCTCGGCTTCACCGACGCCGACCGGGTGGAGAACATCCGCCGCGTCGGCGAGGTGGCGCGGCTGTTCGTTGACGCGGGGCTGGTGGTGCTGTGCAGCTTCATCTCGCCGTTCAAGGCGGAGCGCCAGATGGTGCGCGAGCGCCTGGGCGAGGGCGAATTCCTCGAAATCTACGTGGATACGCCCCTTGAGGAGTGCATGAAGCGCGACCCCAAGGGCCTCTACGCCAAGGCGAAGGCCGGGCAGATCAAGAACTTCACCGGCATCGACAGCCCCTACGAGGCGCCGGACGCGGCCGAGGTGGTGGTGCGCCCGTCCAATGGCGGGCCGGACGCCGCCGCCGGGCGGATCGTCGAGGAACTGGAGAAGCGCGGCATCCTCTAGCGCGTTCTCTCATCTGCCGGAGCGCCACGCATCCCGTGGCTCTGCGGCGGATGAGGGACGCGGCCCTGTCAAACGAACGGGAGCACGAGGGTCATGGACCCTCGCCTCTCCTCGATGGCACGCCTGCGCGTGCGGGTCTCTTCCAGAACAGGAACAAAACGCTCTAAAATCCGGTGCATCATGACGGCAGGAAGCGGCAAGACGGGAGCAGGGGGCCTGAACATGCCCGGTTTTCGCCTTGACCTTCTGGAAGCGCTCATCGCCCCCGTCCGCGCGGCGGCTGACGCCATCGAGGCGGTGCGCAAGGGCGGCATCAGCGCCCGCGAGAAGGCGGACAAGTCCCCCGTCACCGCCGCCGACGAAGCCGCCGAGGACATCCTCACCGCCGCGCTCCGGAAGCTGACGCCCCACATCCCCATCGTCGGCGAGGAAGCCTACGCGGCGGGCGTCGCGCCCCGGGACGTGGCGGGCGGCACGGGCAGCGGCACCTTCTGGCTCATCGACCCCGTCGACGGCACCCGCGATTTCGTGCGCGGCGGGCGGGACTACACCGTCAACGTCGGCCTCATCGTCGATTTCGAGGCGGTGCTGGGGGTCATCATGTCCCCGCCGGAGGGTACGCTGTGGGCTGGCGCGGCGGGCGTCGGCGCCTTCCGGCTGGACGCGGACGGCACGCGCCGGGCCATCACCACCCGGCCCCTCGGCCAGCGCCCGCTGATCGTGCTGGCCAGCTACCGTAACCGCGACGCCGAGACCCGGCGCTATCTCGAAACCCTGCCCGAGGCGAAGGTCACCGGGCGCGGCAGCAGCATCAAGTTCGCCCTGCTCGCCGAAGGCGCGGCGGATCTCTACCCCCGCTGGTTCGCCTGCTCCGAATGGGACACCGCCGCCGGCCACGGCCTCCTCGTCGGCGCGGGCGGGCAGGTGTTCGACGCCTCCACAGGCGCGCCCCTGCGCTACGCCAAGCCCGGCTTCGAGAACATCCCCTTCATCGCCGTGGGCGACGCCGAAGCCGCCCTCGCCCGGGGCCTGATGCCCTGGCAGCGGTAGGGGCGGGGGCCGGATTTTTGATTTTTTGAATTGCAGGGGGTCGCGGACCCCCTGCACCCCCTTCCTTGCGAGGCTGTGCGCGTGGCGGGGCGAGGTGCGATCTGAAACGGCCGCGTCTCAGGTGCGCACCGGAACCACGGCCCAAAAAACGAAGGGGGTGTGGGGGTCACAGACCCCCACGAAAAACACCAGTCACCCCGCCGTCACCCCCATCACGCTTCCGTGGGCCTTGATGGTTTTCATGCCGATGGTGGTGGAGAAGCGTTTGATGCCGGGGAGCATGCACAGCTCCTGCCGCAGCAGCTGGTCGAGGTCGGACATGGTGCGGGCGCGCACCTCCAGCACGTAGTCGGCGTCGCCCGCGGTGGCGTAGCAGGCGAGCACGGCCGGGTGGCGTCTCACGGCGGCCTCGAAGGCGTCGTGCCGCTCGAACGCCACCTCCACCTGCACGAAGGCGTGGATCTCCAGCCCCACCGCCTGCGGGTTCACCAGCGCCCGGTAGCCCTCGATCACGCCCGCCGCCTCCAGCGCCTGCACCCGCTTCCAGGCTGGCGTCTTGGACAGGCCCACCGTCTCCCCAAGCTGGGCGAAGGACTGGCGGGCGTCCCGCTCCAGTTCGGTCAGCAGGGCGCGGTCGATGCGGTCGAGGGGCACGTCTGTTCTCCCAAGGGCGATTAGCGAAGAACATTGTCCTGAATTTTGGCGAAGGATGCAATGCGCAGGGGACAATGTTTCCGACTGCTCCGGCTACCATGGAGGCTCATGACACCGCTTGGACAATGGGGAGCGTGAGGCCGATGGACCGCGAGCAGTTCTACGCGCAGATGCAGAGCGACGAGTCGCTGGATTACGAGGCGTATCTCAGCTGCGCCCGGCTGCTCAGCTGCCAGAAGCCGTTCGATCAGCTCTCCAACCGCGACGAGCTTCAGTTCCAGATCGTCCACCAGGTGGAAGAGTTGTGGATGAAGCTGGCGGCCTACACCCTCCTCGAAATCGACGAGCAGATGGCCGCCCGGCAGAGCTTCCGCGTGCTCACCCTGTTCGAGCGGGTCAACCGCATCCTCACGCTGATGACCGAGCAGCTGAGCCTGCTCGAGACCATGTCGCCCAAGGATTACCAGACCATCCGCCTCCAGCTGGGCAACGGCAGCGGGCAGGAAAGCCCGGGCTTTCGCGTGCTGCTGCGGATGGCCCCGCACCTGTGGCGCACCTTCAAGACCCACTACCTGGAGGCGGAGGGCCGCACGGTCGAGAGCATCTACGACAGCCAGTACGCCCACGACGAAGCCTACGCCGTGGCGGAAGGCCTGGTGGAGTTCGACGAGCGCTTCCAGACGTTCCGCGCCCGCCACATCCTTCTCATCCACCGCTCGATCGGCATGGGCGCGGCCTCGCTCAAGGGCCGCCCGGTCGAGCTGCTGGAAGCGGGCGCGCGGCACCAGTTCTTCCCCGAGCTGTGGTCCATCCGCTCGCAGATGACCGACCGCTGGGGCGCCGCCTACGGCCGCGTGCGCGACAGCATCGCCCGTCCCAACGCCGCCGGCGGCGCGGGCAGCGCCTGCCCGTTCAACCATCGCGGCGCCTGATCGTTCTCTCCCTGAACACTCAGGGAGAGACGACATGGACGCAGCGCAGGACACCGGACTGGCAACGGTCGAGCACGTGGACATCCGGCGCTATCTCGGCACCTGGTACGAGATCGCCCGCCTGCCGTTCGAGCATGAAGACCCGGGCGCGCGCAACGTCACCGCCCACTACGCGCTGAACGAGGACGGCTCCCTGCGCGTCGTCAACCGCAACATCAACGAAAAGGGCGAGGCGGAGGAAGCCGTCGGCGAGGCGCGGCCGGTCGATGCCACCAACGCCCGGCTGAAAGTCAGCTTCCTGCCCGCCGGACTGCGCTGGATCCCCTTCACCAAGGGCGACTACTGGGTCCTCCGCCTCGACCCGGACTACACCACCTCCCTCGTCGGCACGCCCGACCGCAAATACCTCTGGCTGCTCTCCCGCACGCCGACCATGCCGGCCGCCAAACGCACCGAATGGCTCGGCTTCGCCCGCCAGCGCGGCTTCGATACGTCGAAAATCATCCTCACCCCGCAGGCAGAGGCCGAGTTCCCCTCCGCGAAGTAAGAGGGGAAGGGACTTTAAGGGAGTCTTTGCAGGGGGGTCCGAGACCCCTGCAAAAAACCTCCCGTCAGAATAACCCCCCCTACCGCCGCTGGCTGCGCCAGCGGGTGACGGTGGGCTCGATGGTGGCGAGGCCGAGGCCGGGCGTGCTCCAGCTGGCGGAGAACACCGGGTCGTCGGAGGCGGGGCGGTGTTCGGGCGCGAGGGTGTCGATCTGCACGCGCATGGGCACGGCGGCGCCTTCGCCGCAGATGATGCATTCCCGGTTGCGCAGGGCGGGGATGGCGTCGAGCAGGCCGCGTCCGCCTTCCGACATGGCGGAGCGCACGAAGGTCTGGTCGCGCTCGTTGTTGAGGCGCATGGAGATGATGGTGCCGCACTGGGAGAGCACGGCCTCGGAGAGGTCGGACGGCCGCTGCGAGATCAGCCCGAGCGCGACGCCGTACTTGCGGCCCTCCTTGGCGATGCGCTCCAGGTTCTTGCGGGCGGAGCCGAAGGTGTCGAGCCGTTCGGCGGGCACGTAGCGGTGGGCTTCCTCGCAGACGAGCAGGATCGGGCGGCGGTCCGTCTGGGGCGTCCACACGGCGAAGTCGAAGACGAGGCGGGCGATGAGGGCGACCACCACGTTGGTGATGTCCGAGGGCACGCCGGAGAGGTCGAGGATGGAGACGGGCCGGCCGTGCGCGGGCATGCGCAGCATCTCGGAGAGCAGGGCCGCCAGCGTGTCGTTCACCTGGAGGCCGGAGAACATGAAGCTGTAGCGCGGGTCCGCCTTCAACTCCTCCAGCTTGGTCTTGAGGCGGAGGAAGGGGGTGATCTTCTCAGGCTTGTCCAGCTTGCCCATCTGCACCGTAAGCTGGTTGAGCAGCTCGGCGAGCGGATAGGGCACGGGCGTGTCCACGGTCACGCGCGCGCCGGTGGCGGCGAGGCGGGATTTCTGCCGCGCCGCCAGCAGGCAGCGGCCGAGCACGTCCACGTCCGCCTCGCGCTCGGGCGTGCGCGGGCCCACCAGCACTTCCACATGTTCCTCGAAGTTCATCAGCCAGTAGGGCAGGTGCAGGTTGGAGACGTCGTAGACCTGCCCCACGTCGGCGAAGGCGGCGGCGTATTCGCCGTGGGGGTCGAGCATCAGGATGTGGCCGTGGGGGGTCTGCTCGATGATGCGCCGCAGGAGCAGGGCGGCGGCGGTGGATTTGCCGGTGCCGGTGGAGCCAAGCAGCGCGAAGTGGCGGGAGAGCAGCGGATCGATGAACAGCGCCGCCCGCACGTGGTCGGTGGGGTAGACCGCGCCCAGCACCACATGGGCCCGGTCGTGGGCGGCGTAGATGGCCTCGAGGTCGGCGGCGCGGACCGGGTGAATCGCGCTCCCCGGCGCCGGATGGTGGCTGACGCCGCGCCGGAAATCGCGCATCCCGCCCTCCTCCGGGTCGGGGGAGTCGGCGACGGCCTCGCCGAGGAAGTCCAGTTCGGCGACGAAGGGGAGGTCGGCGTCGTCCTGGAGCCGCCGGTCGCTGAGGCGGATGGCGCGGATGTTGGCCACCACCCAGTGGCCGCGCACCGGCATCTTGACCGGGGCGCCCACCTGTCCGGCGGTTTGCAGGGTGATGTCGTCGCTGGCGGCGAGGCGGGCGAGGGCGCGGCGGTCCAGCGCGGCCGTCGCGGTGTCGCCGGAGACGCTGATGACCCGGCCGATCGCTGTGTGGCGCGCGCCTGCCGGGGGCTCCGCGGCGGGGAAATCGGAGGTGGCGTAGGTCATGGCGGCATCCTTCTCGCGGCGGAAGATCCGGGCCGTGAGCGTAGGCCGCCAGTTCCTTCCAGTCGGTTAAGCCCCTTCCGGCCGGTCAAGCCGCCGTGATTCCCCGCGACCGGCCTCAGCGCTTCATGATGGCGGCGACGCCCCAGCCGAAGGCGAGCGCGATGACCACCGCCAGCAGGCCGTAGGCGAGGCCGTGGTTGACAGCGAAGGTGTAGACCGCCTGCTCGAAGCCGGTCTTGCCGACCGTCAGCGGCACCGAGGTGGTGGCGAGCACCTTGCCTTCCGAGACCAGGAACACCGAGGCGATGTATTCGCCCACCGGCGCGTCGCCGGGCAGCTGGGCGCGGGCGCGGAACAGCACCCCTTCCACCACCTTGATGCTGCCGGGATCTTCCACGTAGAGGCCGCCGCGCTGGCGCAGATCCACCAGCCCCTGCTGGAATTCCTGGATCTCGCGGGCGCTGCGCTCGGTGGAGGCGGGCGAGAAGTGCAGGTTGGCGATGCCGAACTCGTAGATGGCCGCTGTTTTTTCGTCCACCAGCTCCTCCACCGGCCGGGTGCTGGCGAGGGCGTAGTAGCTGGGCGCGGTGAGGAACCGCACCGAGCGGGTGTTGAGCCACACGCCCGCCACCCGCTCCTTCTTGCGCACGGTGAGCGGGTAGGAGGGGCCGCGCACCACGACGATCAGGTCGAGCGGCCGGTCGCGCAGGGCGGAGGCGCGGTCGATGGCGCCGAACAGCAGGATGTCCGCCCCGGCGAAGGTGTACTCGATGTCCACCCGGCTCTGGGAGAGGTCGGTGATGAGGCGCGGCCCTGAGCGCTGCTGGGCCACCGCCGCGCCGGGAAGCGCGGCGAGCCCGGCCCCGAGCGCCGTGAGCAGCAGGAGAAGGGCCGCCAGCCGCCGCATCACGCCAGGCCCTCCACCACGGTGAACAGCTCGCTCGGGCGGATCATCAGCTCCACCGCCAGCCGCGCCGAGACGAGGAACACCAGCAGGCCGAGCGCCACGCGCAGCTTCTCGCCGCCGAGCCGCTGGGCGAACTGCGCGCCCAGCTGCGCGCCGACCGTGCCGCCCACCAGCAGCAGGATGGCGAGCAGGATGTCCACGCTCTGGGTGTTGATGGCGTGCAGCACGGTGACGGCCGCCGAGATGAAGATGATCTGGAACAGCGAGGTGCCCACCACCACGCTGGTGGAGACGCCCAGCAGGTAGATCATGGCGGGCACGAGGATGAAGCCGCCGCCCACGCCCATGATGGCGGTGAGCATGCCCACGCCCGCGCCCAGCGCCAGCGGCGCCAGCGGGCTGATGTAGAGGCCGGAGCGGGGGAAGCGCATGCGCCAGGGCAGGCGGTGGAGCAGGCCGTGGTGCCGCTTGCGCGCCGGGGGCGGCGCCTCGCCGCTGCGGGCGCGCACGAGGGCGCCCACGGATTCGATGAGCATGAGCCCGCCGATGACGCCGAGGATCAGCACGTAGAGCAGCTGGATGATGAAGTCGATCTGGCCGACCGCCTTCAGCGCCTTGAAGATGAAGGAGCCGAGCGTGGAGCCGACGAGGCCGCCGACGATGAGCACGCCGCCCATCTTGGGGTCGACGCCGCCGCGCCGCCAGTGGGAGCGCACGCCGGAGACGGAGGAGCCTGCGATCTGGGTGGCGGCGGAGGCCACCGCGACGGAGGGGGGGATGCCGTAGAAGATGAGCAGCGGTGTTGTGAGGAATCCGCCGCCCACGCCGAACATGCCCGAGAGGAAGCCCACCACCGCGCCGAAGCCGATAATGACGAAGGCATTCACCGACATTTCGGCAATGGGCAGATAAATATCCATCTCGGCTGTTCCAACCCCTACCCCGCTCTGCTGACTTAAACCGGAGAATTGCGGCCGTCGAGGGGCAAAGCGGCGGCCTCTCCGGCTCAGAGCCGGCCGAGGCGGGCGCGCAGGGCGCGGCTGATGGAATCGGGAATGCGCGCCGGGAATCCCGGCGGCAGTCGGGCGGCGGTCTCGTCGAGCGCCCGCTTCGCAGCGGCGATGACTTCGTCCATCGCCTCCTGCATCAGGTGCGCGGGCACCCGCGCCGCTGTTGCGGTTTGCAGGAAGTGCCGCCCGCAGATTTCGTCCAGCCGGTAATGGGTGTTGTTCCCGACCGAGAGCGCGAGCTGCATCTCGCGGCGTGAAAGCTGCCCTGCGTCATGCAGGGGCTGGGTCGAGAGAATGTCGTAGAGTGGGGTCAGGCGGAAGCGGCCGCGTCGGCCGAGGTGGAGGCTGAAGTTCTTGGCGTGGCCGTCCGTCGCGCCCATCAGCCAGAACAGAAACTGCGCCTTGAGCACGGTTTTCTGGTCCTCGGCGGGGGTTTCGCTGCCGCGCAGCAGGGTGAGGATGTCCACCAGCCCCGGCCCGCCCATATTCTGGTATTTGCGCCCGGGCGGCGTGCCGAGCGCCTGGCAGCAGTCCTCCTGCGGCAGGCGCAGCAGGCGGCGGCCGTCCGGGCTCCAGCGCCGGTCGAACCGCTCCACCACCAGCGCTTTGGTGTTGCCGAAGGCGTGTATTTCCGCCCGCGCCACCGGCAGGCCGAAGGCGGCGCAGAGCCTCAGGCAGTAGAACTCGTTCTCCACGCTGTCCGAAAGGTCGCGTCCGTCCGGCAGCAGGCCGATGGGCGGCTTGAGGATGTGGGTGGTGGGCGTGGCGCCGTGCGGCTTCCACCAGCGCCCCTCGTGCCATAGCAGCGCGGTCTTCTCCTGCGCGCCCGCGATGGAAATGCGGAAGGGGTCATCGGGCCCCAGCCCCAGCGGGGCGCGGGCAAGGCCGTTCAGCAGGCGCGCGATGGCGTCTTCCGTCAGCGGCTCGCCGGTGATGCCCGCCGGATCGGCCGGCGGCGTGTCCGCCGGGAGAAACCGCAGCGCGCCGACGCAGTCATGCCCGATGGCCGCCAGCAGGCTGACCGCATCCGTGCCCCTCGCCCCCACCCGCTCGGCGACCTGACGGCGCAGGTCGATGGAGTCCGGCAGCAGGTTCTCGAATACGGCGGTCACGGGCTCGCCGCGCCATGGCTCCTCGCGCAGGGGCAGGGAGAGGGAGACCGGCAGCGCATCCTCCGTTGCCAGCCATGCTCCGTCGTAGCGGAACGAGACCGCGCCGCTGGCGGCCTTGTGCAGCGTGCCGACAAGCCGGTTGCCAAGGTAGACCCACAGGTCGATGCTCTGGCGGCGGCGGGCCATCAGCCGAGCAGATCCTCGATGTCGAAGCTGGAGGTCTCCGGGCGTCCGCCGACGAACAGGTCCAGCTCCAGCGCGGCCAGGATGGCGAGCAGGGTATCGAGCCGGGTGGCGGGGCTGCCGTTCTCGACGAGGGAAATGGTCTCCTGCCGGAAGCCGCAGCGCGCGCCCAGTTCCGCCTGGCTGAGCCCCTGTTTCCTGCGGGCGCGGCGGATCAGCGTGCCGAGGTGCTGCGGTGTGCGGGCCAGATCCATCATGGCCCGTTTTATGCGCTGTTTCCGATAAATCGTCAATATCGGAATGAGCGCATAAATATGGTTTATGCGCCAAGTCCGATAAAATCGGGATATCGGATCTGGCGCATAAAGCGGCGGGGCGGCCTGGCCGGCAGCCCCGCGCGCGCCTTACGGCTTCACGAACTTGAGGGTCATGCGGTCGGATTCGCCGATGGCGGCGTAGCGGCCGCGGTTGACGTTGCCCTCGCGGAAGGTGGGCGGCAGGGTCCACACGCCCTGGGGATAGTCCCGGGTGTCCTTCGGGTTGGCGTTGATCTCCGACTTCGCCGCCAGCTTGAAGCCCGCGCTTTCGGCAAGGCGGATCACCTCGGATTCCTTCAGGTAGCCCGAGGCCGGGTTGGACTCCCGGTCCTCCGGCCAGCGGTGGTCCACCACGCCCAGCACGCCGCCCGGCTTCAGCGCCGCGAAGAACAGCTTGAAGGCGGTCTCGGCCGTGCCGGCGCCCACCCAGTTGTGGACATTGCGGAAGGTGAGCACCATGTCGGCGCTGCCCGGGGCGACGTCGAGAATGCCCTTGGCCGGGTTGAAGGTGGCCACCTCCACCTTCTCGTAGACCTCCGGGTTGGAGGCCAGCTTCAGCAGAAAGCCGCCGAGCGCGCGGCGGCTGTAGGTGCCGCCGTTGGGGTCGCCGTGGGCGGCGATGAGCCGGCCCTGGGCCTTCAGCACCGGCGCGAGGATCTCGGTGTACCAGCCCGAGCCGGGCGTGATCTCCACCACCGTCATGCCCGGTTGCAGGCCGAAGAAGGTGAGCGTCTCCTTCGGGTGGCGATGGGCGTCCCGCCCCCGGTTCTCCGGGCTGCGGTGCGCCCCGGCGATGGCGGCATCGAGCGCCGCGCTCACGCTGGCGCTGGTCGCGGCGGTTTGGGCCGCTCCGTTCTGGGCCGCTCCGTTCTGGGCCGCTCCGGCCTGAACCGGCGCTGCGGCACCGAGGAACGCTGCTGCAAGCAGCACCGTGATGGCTGTCTGACGCATTGGCACAACTTCTCCCCTTGACGCCGGGCGCGCGCTCGCCCCCTCAATCGTGCAGCGGCGCGGCTGGCGTGTTTCCCCTCTGGTTTCCGGCGCGCGCCTGTTGCCAGGCGCCGCGGAACATGCTGTTGGCTTGGGGGTAAGGTAACGGATCGAGGCGAAGGCGCAAACCATGGATTGGCAGACCACCGTCGCGGGGCTGGTGATTGCGGCGGTCATCACGCTCTGGGCCAACATCGCCACGCGCCGCCCGCGCACGCTGGGGCGGGTGCCCCTCGTCTCGGCCGATGTCATCCAGCTGCTGGGCCTGATCGTGCTGTTCGTGCTGGGGGCCCACCTCGTCACGCTCATCCGGGGCGAGCCGCTGCCGCCCCGCCAGTTCTAGGGGATCCCAGTTCCAGGGGAGCGGGGCATTTCACGCATTTCAGAGGCTCAAGGGGGTCTCGGACCCCCTTGAATCCCCCGTTCGTTTTCGGGCCGCGTTTCCCGTGCGCTCCGGAACCACGGCCCTGTCAATCGAACGGGAGGTGCAGGAGGGACCAAGTCCCTCCTGCAAGAACATGTCGACATCAGAAGGACAGTCAGAAACCGGCGAGCCTGATCCGCAGCACCACGCCCGAAATGCCGGCGGGTGCGGGCGCGTCGCCGGGCAGCGGCAGGCGCACGGCGTCCCGCCGCGCCCGGTCGAGCAGGGCGGGCGGCAGGGCCGGGTCGTGCAGGATGTAATCCGCGCGCTGGAGAAGGCGGAGCTGGCGCAGGGTCAGGTCCTCCGGGTCGGGGCTGGCGAGCACCAGCTCGCGCTGCTCGGCGGCGGGGGCGGTGGTCTCCGCAAGGGCGGCGTCGATGGCCGAGTCCGGGTCCGGCGCGTCGCCGAAGGGGTCGAGCGCGCCGCCGGGGGCGAGCAGCCGGTCCCAGAAGGCGCGCCGGGCCTCCGTCGCCGGGAGGCGGCGGGCCACGTCGGCGCGCTTGCGGGCGATGGCGTCGGCGAGCGCGCCCAGCCGGGGCGGCAGCCACGCCTCCAGCCGCTCCCGCAGCGCCTTGGCGAGCGAGGCGGAGCGGCCGCCGCTGGCGATGGCGATGCTGACCGTCCCCCGGTCGATGAGGGCGGGCACCTGAAAGTCGCACAGCTCCGGCCGGTCCATCACGTTGACCGCGAACCCGCGTGCGCGCAGCCGCGCCGCCCACGCCCCGGCCTGATCGCGCTCCGCCACCGCCACGAAGGCGATGGGCGCATGGCCGGCGGCATGGGTGCGGGACAGGGCGCCCTCCAGTGTATCGGGGGCATCGGGGGCATCGGGCGCATCGGGGTCGAGGCGCACCGGGCGGCCGCCCGCCGCCGCCACCAGCCGCGCCCGGGCCTCGGCCATGTCGCCCGCGCCCACCACGAGCACCGGCTTGTCCTGAATGTCGAAGCTGAGAGGCAGAACGCGCATGACCCGCACTCTAGCGAAGCCCGGCGCACGCTGCATCCAAAAGAAAAACCCCGCCGGAGCGGGGCTTCTCAGACACTACAACAGGTTTGTCATCACCTCGAAGTAGCGGCCAGCATTCGCTGGACTTAAATGCCGGACGAACCGGCGACAGGACATTGGTAGTGCTCTTTGCCTGTTGCGTCAAGTATTACAGGCCGAGGCCCGCCGTGACGCGCGCTTTAACGGATTGAAATACCTGAGGTTCTAGGGTCCGGACCCATAAACAGGATTCACATGGTTGCCGCGATGTGATTCACCTGCCTTTGGCGAGGAGGCACCATCGATGGCGGATTTCTTCTGGT
>Ga0207867_1000516_pt1 | contig 39543 bp, 37 predicted proteins | sample HigsolmetaAR206D_FD_184838 | JGI IMG/M metagenome (GOLD analysis project Ga0207867, IMG submission 184838) | Ionic liquid and high solid enriched microbial communities from the Joint BioEnergy Institute, USA - AR20-6-D (SPAdes) (version 2) ...
TTACGTGCACGCGCTGGATTGAAGTCATAGAGTCAGAAACCTGCACGGACGTGTTTGAATCGGGACCATGCCCTGCGCCGGGTCCGGCCGCAAACTGCACTCCGATCACCGTATACTAACCGAATGGGATACCTGCGAAATGCGGGCATGATCACGGGTGCCGTGCTCGCTGGCGTTGCAGCGGGCATGGCACTCATCTGTTTGCGCCTCGGCCGCGTTGAGCGGCTTTCTCAGGCGGTCTCGGATGGCAACCCGGGCGTGGACCAACTCCATCCGTTGCTGCGCGGGTTCGGCGATGCGGGCCCAGCGCTCTCGGTCTATCGGTTTCCATTGCATCTTGTGCTTGACCCCGGCGCGTGGGCGGTAACGGCGATCGGTGTCTACGTCGGCGTGTCCGCGGGGCTGGTTGCGGCACGCCGCGCGCCGCTCTGGCTCGCGGCGACCGGATTCCGCAACACGCCGTCTACATCGCGGGGAGACATCCGATCCGCATGGCGACAGTTCCTCGACAGGGAGGCGGCTCGGCGTCCATCGGCCTTCTTCTTGATGATGGTCATGGCCCTTGGCTTTGCGGCGATGATCGTTGCCGAGGTGCACGCCATCGTGCAGACAGGGGCGTTGGGATTGCGCACGCCGCCGCGACCGGTGTTGGGGGTGTGCGCTTGGAGTGATGCGGCGTGGCTGCTTGCCGTGGCGGGGGCGGCGCCCGCCGGAGCGATCGTTGGTCGAGCGCGCGGGGCACTGCGGAGCGACCCGATCACTCGGTTGCGCTGGTGCTATGCGTGTGGGTATCCGCGGCTGGCTACCGGAGAAGAACAGTCCCAGCCGCGACCATGCTCCGAGTGCGGATCAACCTGCACGCCATCGGCCGGACCCGGCGCGGACCGGAGTGCTCGGTTCCTGAAGCGCTGGGCCGTCATTGCTTCTCTCGTGATGCTCGCCCTTGTTGTTCATGCGGCATCCCCCTGGGTGCCGGGGATCGTGGGCCGGGTCGCGGGCGGGATCGCGGTTGCGCCGGCGCACGATGTGGCCCTAGTGCCGTACGGGGCCGTGGTGCTGATCGAACGCTCTCAGGAGCGGGTCTGGCTTTACGTCGGCGATGCGGATGGCGAGCAGCGCGGTCCTGCGGCGAGTTGGCTCCATGGGAGACTGGAGCCCGCCGCGGACTCCGGTGGAGCGGGTGTCTCGTGGAGCCTGCCGCTGACCGACGGCATCGTCAGTCCCGAGTCGATCGACACCGGGGAGGGGCGCGTCATCCAAATCACCGTCGAGTGGCAGAGCGAGTTCGGCTTGGCGCACGTCTACCTTGCCCCTGCGGATGCGGTTTCGATCCGCGCCGTCGAGCCGAGTTCGGCTGTGCCGTTCGGCGGGTCGCGGAAAAGGCCCGGCGACTTACAGCAGCGGCCCGAGGAGGCGGGCGAGGTTCTCGGCGATGCGGAGCAGGGCGGGGCGGGCGCGGATGTCCTCGAGGGTGACGTCCCATGACGACTCGAGGTAGTCGGTCTGCATGAAGCGGATGACGCTGGAGAAGTCGTCGTCGTAGACCAGGAGGGTGGACTCGAAGTTGAGGTGGAAGCTGCGGGCGTCGAGGTTGGCGGAGCCGATGAGGGCGATGCGGCGGTCCACGGTGAGGGTCTTGGCGTGGAGGAGGCCGCGGCGGAACTGGGCGATGCGGACGCCGGCCTCGAGGAACTCGGCGAAGTGGGCGCGGCTGGCGAGGGCGACCAGGGGGGAGTCGATGGTGCGGGGGAGGATGATGGTGACGCGGACGCCGCGGAGGGCGGCGGCGATGAGGGCGGACTTGGTCGCCTCGTCGGGGACGAAGTAGGGGCTGGTGATGATGAGTTCTTCCCTGGCGGCGTAGAGGGCGGCGAGCATGGCCTGCTGGATGCCGCGGGCGGGCTGTCCGGGGCCGGAGGGGACGACCTGGACGACGGACTCGGTCTGCGCGGGCTTGCCGAGGTCGGGGAGGTAGGGCTCGAGGTTGGACATGTCCTCGGGGCTGTCGAGTTGCCAGTCCATGAGGAAGACGACGGCGAGGGCCTGGGCGGCGGGGCCCTCGATGCGGAGGGTGGCGTCGATCCACGGGCCGGTGTGGATGCGGCGGGTGGAGCGGAAGGTGGAGTCGGCGAGGTTCTGGCTGCCGGCGTAGGCGATGCGGCCGTCGATGACGGCGATCTTGCGGTGGTTGCGGAGGTCGAGTCGTGCGAAGAGCATGCGCAGGGGGCTGACGGGGAGGGCGGGGAGGACGTGGACGCCGCGGGCGCGCATGCGAGCGCACAGCGTGCTTTTGAGGAAGGGGCGTGCGCCGACGGCGTCCACCAGGACGCGGCACTCGACGCCGCGGCCGGCGGCGCGGATGAGCGCCTCGCCGACGGCGACGCCCATGCCGCCGCGCATCCAGAGGTAGTAGAGCAGGTGGCAGTGGGAGGTGGCCGCGTCGATGTCGCGGATGAGGCTGTCGAGCATTCCTTCGGCGTCGGTGAGGAGGCGGAGGTTGTTGCCGGCGAGGGGGGGCATGCCGCCGACGGCCTCGGCGATGCGGTCGATCTGGTGGAAGCGGGGGTCGAGGGATTCGAAGTTCTCGCTGCGGTGCTGCCAGAGGGTGACGGCGCGGCGGGCCATGCCGGCGGTGAGGGCCTCGAAGCGGCGCAGGCGGCGTGTGCCGAGGCGGTTCTCGCCGATGAGGAGGTAGGCGAAGATGCCGAAGATGGGGACCCAGAGGACGACGACCACCCACGCCAGGGAGACGGGGACGGGGCGGCGGCTCATGACGATGCGGAAGATCAGCGCAAGACGGATGACCCACTCGACGATCAGCAGCGTTACGGCGGTCCAGCTGATATCCGCCATAGGCGCATCCGTCCCTGTGGTCCCGCCCCGGCCGTGAGGGTGCAGGCCGGGGGATCGTCCCCGGCTTGCGGGAGATTGGCAAGCGGATCAGGCGGCGGCGGGGGAGCGTTCCGCCTCGCTCTTGATGACGTTGTGGCGGAAGGCGAAGGTGCGGGCGAGCCTGCGGCGGGTCATGGCGTGGGCGAGGAGCCGTCCCACGCGGCCGAGGGGGAGTTCGTAGCGGATGCGATCCTCAAGAATGCAGGCGTCGGGGCCGTCGGCCTCGACGCGGTGGGTGTGCTCCCAGTGCGCGAAGGGGCCGTAGACCTGGACGTCGGTGAACTCGCCGCCGCGAGGGCCGCGGTCCTGGTAGCCGACGTGGCGCGCGACCCAGCGGAAGCGCAGCGGGCCGACGCGGACGCGGAGGACGGCGGTGGCGCCGTCGTGGATGCCCGCGGGGGGCTTGATGATGACGGCGGGCTCCCACGGGGGGAGGAGTTTGCGCAGAGCCTCCGGGCGGTGGTGCCAGGCGAAGACCGCCGCGGCGGGCGCCTGGATGCGGGTTCGGTAGACGAACTCGTCCATGCGTGTCTCCGGCGGGGTCAGCGGGCTCGATACTCGGGGGGGACGTCGCCGTAGTCGGCGCGGATGACGGAGCGGATGCCGCCGCGGCCGCGCCAGGAGGTGATGATCTGGAGCCAGACGGGCTTCATGAGGGCGACGAGGTCGTCGCGGATGCGGTCGGTGACGGCTTCGTAGAAGATCCCCTCGGTGCGGAAGGACTGGTAGTAGAGCTTGAGGCTCTTGAGTTCGACGCAGCCGCCGCCGTTCGGGGAGTCGGGGGGAGCGGGCTGGTACCGGAGGGTGATGACGCCGAAGTCGGGGTGGCCGGTCACGGGGCACTGCGAGGTGAACTCCTCGGCGATGTGCTCGATGACGATGGGGTGGCGGGCGGGGGTGGGGAAGGTCTCAAGGAGGCTGGGATCGGGCATCGGCGGGGGTCTCGTTCTTCGTGGCGTCAGGCGGGGAAGGGTAGTCCGGCTCGTCAGGGGGCAGGCCGAGCGGGCCCGGTACGCCCGGGCGGGGCGTTGGACCGGGGTTCAGTGGGAAGAGGGCGTCGCGGCGTCGGGGCAGCCGGGCGTCAGACAGGGCGGCCGCGAGGGGGGCGAGCGTCAGGAGCCGTAGCGCGTGAGCAGTTCGAGGATCTGCGGCTGGTTGCGGTTGATCTGGAGGGAGCGGCGGAGGGCGGCCAGGGCCTTGGCGCGGGCCTGGGAGTCCTTGTGATCCGACCAGACCCAGCGGTTGAGGTAACTCACGCCGACGCCGTTGAGGGCGGGGTAGTAATCGGGGTCGAGGTCGAGGGCGTTCTGGAAGGACTCCAGGGCGGAGTCGTAGAGGGCGGGGTCGTACTGGCCGAGGCGGAACTGGGCGAAGCCGAGGCGCTCGTAGGCCTCGGCGGAAGGCGCGGTGCGGACGAGCTGCTCGAGGGTGTTGCGCATCTCCTCGTAGCGCTGGAGGCGGCCGAGGCTCTCGGCGAGGTTGAGCAGGAGCGGGGGGTTGAGTTCCATGAGTTCGGCGGCCTGCTGGTACTCCTTGACGGCCGCGGCGTGGTCGTTCATGGCGGCGTAGATGGCGCCGAGGTTGAAGCGGGCCGGGCCGTCGCGGGGGTTGAGTTCGACGGCGCGGCGGCCGTAGGTCAGGGCCTGGATGTTCTCGTCGAGCTGGTAGTAGGCGGTGGAGAGGTTGAGGTTGGCGTCGAAGTCGTCCGGCCTGATGGCGAGGGCGCGGAGGTAGGCCTGGATCGCCTCGGTGACGCGGTCGAGGAGGTGGAGCATCAGGCCGTGGTAGTACTGGGCGTCGAAGTTCTGGGGCTCGATGGCGGCGGCGCGGCCGTAGCTCTGCTCGGCCTTGGCGTAGTCGCCGTCGAGGCGGTAGATGTCGGCGATGCCCATGTGGGCGGTGGTGAGGGTGGGGTTGATGGCGATGGCGCGGGCGAACTCGGCCAGAGCCTTCTCCTTGTCGCCGGCGCGGAGGGACTGTTCGGCGGCCAGGAGGTGGGACCGGGCCTGCAGGTCTTCCATACGGGCTCGCTCCGCGGCCTCGCGGGCGGCGATGGTCTGGCTGGCGCGGTCGATGTCGCAGGCGCCGAGGAGGGCGACGAGGGCGAGGAGGATGGGGAGGACGGCGAGGCGCGGGGAGGTCGGGTTGTGCATTGTGGCGGGCCCCTCACGGGCGAGCGTGGTTTGCGGTTCCTCCGGCTCGCCCCCTCCGAGCCAGAGGATACGGCGCCCAAGCGCCGGCCGGACTGGCGGATCCATGTGGTGTTTTTTAGCCTTCGTACCTTAAGCCGGCGAGGGCCGTCAGGTTCGCGAGGGGGCCGGCTTTGCGTCCAGAAGGCCGGTGAGCCGGCGGAGGTTGAGGGTGTCGTGGGGGACGCCGGCCTCGTCGGTCCCTTTGGGGGTCTCCAGGATCATGGGGCGGCCGGCGAGTTCGCGGCGGTTCAGGACGGCCGCGAAGCCCTGCAGGCCGATGGCGCCCTTCCCGATGTGCTCGTGGCGGTCGAGGCGGCTGCCGGCGGCGCCCTTGGAGTCGTTGAGGTGCACGACGCGGAGGTGGGCGAGGCCGCAGACGGCGTCGAACTCGTCCAGGACGGCGTCGGCCTTCTCGCGCCCGGCCATGTCGTAGCCCGCGGCGTGGGCGTGGCAGGTGTCGAAGCAGTAGCCGACGCGGGACTCGGCCCCGGTGCGGTCGATGATCAGGGCCCGCAGGCGGGCGAGGTCCTCGAAGGCGCGGCCGATGGTGGAGCCTCCGCCGGCGGTGTTTTCCAGGCAGGAGACGACGCCGTAGCCGGGGGTGCGGCGGAAGAGTTCCTCGTAGGCGGCGGCGATGCGTGCCAGCCCGTCGTCGAGGGTGCTGGTGGTGAAGGCGCCGGGGTGGTGGACGAGGAAGGGGATGTTCAGGCGCTGGCAGCGCTCGATCTCCTCGGTCATGAGGTCGATGGAAGCCCGCCAGAGGGCGTCGTCGGGGGAGGCGAGGTTGATGAGGTAGGAAGCGTGCGATACGGCCCGGCCGCCGGTGTTCCAGCCGAGGCGGGCGAGTTCGGAGAGCCACTGGGCGACGGCCTCGTCCTTGAGGGGCGGGGCCTTCCACTGCTGCTGGTTCTTGGTGAAGACCTGCACGCAGTCGAGGCCGAGCTTCTCGGCCTCGCGGAGGGCGTTGGCCATGGCGCCGGCGATGGAGAGGTGGGAGCCGAACATCCGCAGAGTGTAGCGGCCCGACCGGGCAGTGGCGTCACAGCGGCGGCCTGCGGTACATTGCGGGTATGAGCGTCTGGCGCCGACAGGCTCTGGAGCGATTCCCGGAGCTGGCCCGCGAGCTGCAGTTGCCGGATGGGGACCCGATGTCGCTCCGGACGCCCTACGCGCTTTTCGGGCGGCTCCTGGAGCTCGTGGTGGGGGCGCACGCCGCGGGCGATCGGCCGTTCCTCGTCCGTGCCTATGGATTCGCGGCCGAGTGCGCCCGATCCCCGAGCTTCGACGTGTGGAACGCCGCGGGGGTGTCGTTCTACGAGCACCTCGCCGACGGCCCGGCGACGAGGGAAGGGATACCGGAGTGGGTGCCGCCGGACGTGTTTCGGAACGTCTCGCCGCTCCTTCGGGCGCGGATGCGGGAGACGGAGTTTCGAGCACTGCTCCGAAGGTACGAAGAACGGTGGGGAGCGGGGTTCGTACACGGGGGGTGATTGCGAAGCGCGGTCCGCCGTTTGATCCGGCTGGGCTTACCATTGGTGGAGGAGCCTCATGAGTATGACGAACAAGCCGCTCGAGAACCGCATCGCCGTCGTCACCGGCGCCTCCGCCGGCATCGGGGAGGCCATCGCCCGCGACTTCGCCCGGCTCGGGGCGAGGGTCGTGATCAACGCCCGACGCGAGGAGCGGCTGCGGGAGATCGCCAGGCAACTGGGCGAGGATCGGACGGCGGTCGTTCCCGGCGACGCCGCGGACGAAGGGGTGATCCGCGCGATGCTCGATGCGGCGCGCGACCGGTTCGGGCGCGAGGCGGACCTTGTGGTCGCCAATGCGGGGCGGGGGCTGCGGGGGAGCGTGTACGACTCGGACACGTCGAAGTGGGAGGACATCTACCGGGTGAACCTGCTGGCGTGCGCGCGGCTGCTGCGGGCGGCGGCGGAGCGGATGGCGGGGCCGGCGCCGGTGGTGAGCGGGCCGCCGCGGCCGGCGGAGCCGGTGGCGCCGCCGGAGGACTGGTTGAGTCGGCCGCGGGACATCGTGGTGCTGGGCTCGACCGTGGGGCGGCACGTCTCGCCGTTCTCGTCGCTGTACGGGTCGGCGAAGGCGGGGGCGCACATGCTGGCGGAGAGCCTGCGGCGGCTGATGGCGCCGCGCGGGGTGCGGGTGAGCCTGGTGGAGCCGGGGATCGTGCGGAGCGAGTTCCAGGCCGCGGCGAACTACGACCCGGAGAGTTTCGGGAAGTTCATGGACTCGATCGCGCCGGTGCTGAGGCCGGAGGATGTCGCGCGGACGGTGACGTTCATGGTGTCGCAGCCGGCGGGGGTGCACCTCAACGACGTGATGATCCGGCCGACGCGGCAGGAGTACCCGTAAGGATCGGGCGCGGGCCTGCTATCCTCCCCTGCGATGGCCGCACGACGAACCAGAGCATCCACCTCCCCCGACGCCGAGGCGGCGACGGCGCCCCCGACGCCGGCGCGTCGCATCCTGGGGCTGGACGACATTCTCGGGCAGGGGCACGCGGTGGACGTGCTGCTGGCCGCGGCGCGGGCGGGGCGGATCCACCACGCGTGGATCTTCCACGGGCCGCCGGGGGTGGGGAAGTTCACGACCGCGCTGGCGTTCGCCGCGCTGCTGCTGGACCCGACAACGGCGCCGGACCTGTCGGGGCGGCTGGCCCCGGACCCGGAGAGCGAGACACGGCGGCTGCTGCGGGCGGGGGCGCACCCGGACCTGCACATCGTGAACAAGGAGCTGGCGGCGGTCAGCAGCGACGGAGATACCCGAACGGGGAAGCAGCGCGTGATCCCTGTCGAGGTGGTGCGGGAGTTCCTGATCGAGCCGGCGGAGCGGACTCGGTCGGTGGTCGCCAAGTCGCTGGCGGGGAAGGTGTTCATCGTTGACGAGGCGGAGCTGCTGGGGAGGTCGGGGCAGAACGCGATGCTCAAGACGCTCGAGGAGCCGGCGCCGGGGTCGGTGATCATCCTGGTGACCTCGAGCGAGGACCGGCTGCTGCCGACGATCCGCAGCCGGTGCCAGCGGGTGGCGTTCTCGACGCTGGACGACGCGACGCTGCGGGAGTGGTACGAGCGTGCGGGGATGCCGTCGGAGCCGCCGGAGCACCGCGAGTGGCTGCTGCGGTACGCGGGGGGCTCGCCGGGGTGGATCGCCTCGGCGGTGGAGCACGGGCTGTTCGCGTGGGGGCAGACGCTGGAGCCGATGCTGTCCCAGATCGATGCCGGGAGGCCGGCGCCGGCGCTGGGGTCGGCGATGCACGCGCTGGTGGAGGAGAAGGCCGCGGCGTGGGTGAAGGCGAACCCGGAGGCGAGCAAGGAGGCGGCGAACTTCGCGTGGTCGAGGCGGATGTTCGGCTTCCTCGCCGAGCGGTATCGGCTGGCGTACCGGGAGGCGCTGATGCGGGGCGGGGCGTCGGCGTCGGGGGATCGGTTCGTGCGGGCGCTGGACGCGATCTCGACGGCGGAGGAGCACGCCGCGGCGAACGTCAACCTTCAGTTCGTCTTCGAGAACCTCGCGGCGCAGTTGATGACGAGGCTGGCGCGGCCGGCGCAGCGGGCGGTGAGGTAGGAGCGGTGGGGGGAGGGAGGCTGGAAGAAAAGGGGAGGGCGCGAGGGCACGGGCCGACAGCCCGTGCTGCGGTCAGCCCTGGAGGCTGAGGGAGGGGCGGTTGGCGTCAGCGACGGGCTCCGGGGCGTTGCCGAGGGCGGAGCGGGCGGCGGCCGCGGCGGCCCGTTCCTCGGCGAGCTTCTCCATGAGCATGACCCAGGTCTCGCGCTCGAACTCGAGCAGTTCGATGACCTTCTGGAGGCGGGCGGCGTCCTTCTCGAGGTTGGCGTGGACGAGTTCGCTGAAGATGAAGGTGTAGAGGCTGGTGACCTTCTGGCAGAGGGTGGGGTCCACCTCGGGGCGGACGGAGTTGATCAGTTCCAGGACGATGTTGCGGCAGCGCTCGAACCCCGTGTATCGGAGTTCGATGTTGCCGGTGGCGAGGCCCTCGGCGGCCTGGCGGGCGAACTTGATGGCGCCGTCGAGGAGCATGAGGCGGAGCTCCTCGGGGCTGGCGGTCATGACCTTGGTGCGGAGGTAGGCGTTCGCGTTGGCGGGGGAGGCGGTGGTCATTCCGGCGGTTTTATCGGCTGCTGGGGGAGGGCTCTTGACCACCGGCCGCGGGGAGCGCGGCGGTGGGGCAGGGGGAAAGGCGGGGTCAGCGCAGGTTGGCGACGAGGCCGGCGAGGCTGATCAGAGCGCCGGACTGGGACTGCATCTGGCCGATGGCCCGCTCCATGGCGACGAACTGGCGTTCGAGGATGAGGCGCTGGGTGGCGAGTTTGGCGTCGATGGCGGCGATGCGCTCGTTCTGGGTGCGGATCTGGGCGTCGTAGGTCTCGTTCCGCCGGCGGAGGATGCCGTCGGCGGTGTTGACGTAGCGGTCGATGAGCCGGACCATCTGCTCGGCGACGCCGAGGGAGGAGTACTCCAGCGGGGGGAGATCGGCGTTGGGGTCGGGGTTCTCCGGAGGGGGAACGGGGGTCTTGGCGGCGAAGAGGTCGGCGACGCCCTGCGGGTCCTGCTCGAGGGCGGTGCGGAGCTGCTCGGCGTCGAGGGAGATGGCGCCGCCGGAGCCGATGCGGATGCCGACCTGGCTGAGGTACTGGAACGTCCCGGAGACGCCCTGGGCGGGCGCATCGAGGGTGCTGAAGAGCGAGGCGCGGAGCTGCTGGACGGTGGAGTCGCCCAGGAGGGCGCCGCGGCGCTGGGTGTCGGCGTCGTAGGAGGTGACATTGTTGATCCGTCCGATGACGTCGTTGAAGGCGGCGACGAAGTCCTGGACGGCCTTGATGATCGCGTCGGTGTCGCGGCTGACGGTGACGGTGACGGGGGAGTCGCTGACGCCGAGGGCGTCGATGCGGACGCCGGGGATGACGCCGTCGAAGATGTTGCTGGAACTGGAGAGGAGGATGCCGCGGGCGGCGTCCGCGGACCCGTAGAAGATGCGGGCGTCCGTCCCGTCGCTGATGGTCTGGAGGCCGAGGTCGAGGTCGCCGGCGTCGATGGTGAAGCGGCCGGCGGCGCCGCTGCGGGCGCTGGTGAGGCTGAGGCGGAACGGGGCGGCGCCCGTGCCGTCGTTGATGATGGACGCGCGAACGCCGGCGCCGGCGTTGTTGATCTTCTGGACGAGGTCGTCGAGGGTGTCGGCGTCGTCCAGTTCGATGATGCGCTCGAAGGAGCCGTTGATGACGTTGTCCTCGCCGTCGCCTGCCGCCTCGCCCGCGAGGTTGAGGGTGCGGGCGATGGTGCCGCTGGCGTCGCGGACCTGGATCTTCTGGCCGCCCGGCGGATCGGCGCTGTCCTCGAGGAGGATGCCGTCGCCGGTGTCGTTGATGCGGGCGGTGACGCCGGTGTTGGCGCCGTTGATCTGCGCGATCAGGTCGCCGACGGTCCGGACGGAGTCGCCGATGTTGATCCGGGTGCGCGCGCCGGAGGAGTTGGTGATCTCGATGACGCCGGCGCCGAGGCCGACGCCGCCGTTGAGGGAGGAGAGGAGCGTCGAGGCGGCGACGTAGCGGTGATGAAGGCGGTCGCTCCTGAGGGTGGAGGAGGCGACGCCGGCGGGGTCGGTCTCCAGGCCGAGGGCGGTCGCGGCGGCGCCGCCGACGATGAGGTTGCCCGTGCCGCCGGTGGTGTCGGTGAGGACGATGCCGGTGCCGGTGGAGTCGAGGGCGGCGACGATCCTGCCGCCGGTGGCGTCGGCGAAGGCGTCGAGGAGGTCGGAGACGGAGTCGCCGGTGGGGAGGGTGAAGGAGAAGGCCGAGCCGTCGCGTGCGGTGAGGGTGATCTCGCCGTCATCGAGGCCGCGGCCGCCGAGGAGGTTGGAGACGAGGGTGGAGTTGAGGCCGGCGAGGATGCGGGCGCCGTCGATGACGCCGCCGCCGCCGTCGGCCGATCGGGCGATGCCCAGGTCGGTGGCGGCGCCGCTGAGGGGGTCGTCGGTGACGGCGAAGGTGCCGGGGCCGGCCGTGTTGTCCACGAGGCGGAGGCCGACGCCGTCGGGGCCGATGGAGGCGGTGACCTTCCCCTCGGACTGCTCGTTGATGCGGTCGATGACGCCCTGGAGGGTGGAGGGGGCGGAGGCGGTGAGTTTCCCCTCGGCGTCGTAGATGTTGCCGAGGTCGATGCTGATGACCGACCCGTCGCGGGTGGTGATGGAGAAGTCGGGGGTGCTGGAGCCGATGGCGGTGTTGAGGCGGATGCCGTTGCCGTCGTTGAGGGACTGGAGGGCGGTGCCGCCGCCGAGGCGGTAGACCGAGGCGCCGGTGAGCGAGCCGCCGCTGCCGCTGGTTGAGGCGGCGCCCTCGATGCCGAGGCTGGTGGCCGTGGTGGAGCCGGCGGCGTTGCCGACGGTGAGCGTTCCTGCGCCGCCCGCAGTGTCGGTGATGACGAAGCGGTCTCCCTGGACGCGGGCGGAGAATCGGCCGTTGCCGGCGGTGTTGATGGCCTCGAGGACCTCGCCGACGGTGCCGGTGCGGGAGAGGTCCACGGTGACGCTGGAGCCCGTGGAGTCGGTGATGACGATGCGGCCGCGGGAGACGCCCATGCCGCCGTTGAGTTCGGAGAGGGGGACGTCGCGGTCGAGGCGGCCCTGGGCGGGTTCGATGATGAATCGCCGGGCGCCGATGGAGCTGGCGTCGCGATCGGCGAAGCCGCGGGAGAGGAGTTGCTGGGTGGAGACGACCCGGTCGATGATGAAGCTGTACGCGCCGGGGGTGGCGCCGGAGGAGGCGGAGGCGGCGAGGGCCTGGGGGTTGCTGGAGGTGGCGCGGGCGGTCTGGAAGACCTTGTCGATGTTGAACTTGCTCGCGGCGGTCTTGAGGCTGTTCAGCCGGCTGGTGAGGTCGAGGAAGGCGGCCTGCTGGGCCTGGAGCTGGACGATGCGCTGCTGCGCGAGGACCTTGGGGCGGGAGGCGACCTGGATGAGCTGGTTGATGAGGGAGCCGGTATCGATGCCGCTGAAGATGCCGACGCCGGTGGTGATGCCGCTCATTCCATCAGGCTCCGCGCAGCTGCGCCCGTGAGGCCGGAGGGCCGAGGACGGATCCGGGCCCCGGCGCCATGTACCGGTGGCGGGGGCGGTCGAGGCCCAGGCGGCGGAGGCGGGCGCAGTCGAGCACCCACGCCGCGAGGGTCCGGTGGAACATCCGCGCGATCTCGGCCCCGATGGGGGAGTCGCACGCGGCGGAACGGATCTCGCCAGACTGGCCCTGGTCGGGCTGTTTGAGCACGGCCGGTCTCCTTCCCTGGCCGGACTGGTCCGATGTTCCATCGGCCGTCCGTGCGGGTGGACTGCAAAGCCGCCGCCGAACAGGCGCCAAGAGCCGGAGGCGGCGGCTCGCCGTGTGCTCATCGGCCCGTTTGGGGGGCGGCTTTGGTCCGGAAACCGGCGGGCGGCCGGGGCGCGCAAGAAGAACGCCGGCGCGTGGGCCGGCGTTGGGGGGAGGGCTGGATTGGGATCGGGGCCTACTCGGGGCGGAGGATGATGGCGCGGCCGCGGAAGCCGTCGGGGGTCGGGCGGATCTCCATGACGGAGTCGCCCAGGTGCTCGAGCAGGATCTCCATCGGCGGGAGGTTCTTTCGCCACTTCGGCTGGCTCTCGCGGAAGTCGGCGAGGAACTCCTCCATGGTCTCGGCGTCAACGCCCCACTGCTGGAGCTGGGCGGCGAAGGCCTTCTCCGCGTTCTGGGTCGACCAGTACTCCCAGGCGAGGGACTCGTCGAAGTTGTCGTAGTAGTAGAACGCGGCGTTGCCGGCCAGGGGGCGGACGGCGCGGGTGAAGCGCTCGGCGCCGGCGAGGCGCGGGGTCTCGGGGCGGGAGGCGAGGCGGAGGGCGTTCTCGATCGCCTCGGTGGGGCCGATGAAGACGTGATCGAAGCCGATGGCGATGGAGGGCTGCCCGGGGTTCTGCCCTTCGAAGATCTGGTTGCCCTCGAAATCGCGCGGCGTGAACTGGAGCATCGGGGCGAAGCCGTTGAGAGAGTTGGCCAGCGCCAGCGGGTCCACGAGCCGGATGGCGACGAAGGCGGAGGCGCTGTCGGGGCCGAGGGGGCGGTCGAGCGTCCGGACGACGTGCATCTGCGAGCCGAGGGAGCCCAGGATGGGGGCGACGGCCTGGTCGAACCCGGCGAGGATCTGCTGCTGCATCTCGGGGGGGAGGGCCCGGATGAGGGCGCGGAGGAGTTCGGTGACGCGGTCGAAGCGCAGCGCGAGGGACCAGACGCCCATGGCGTCGGCGGGGACGAAGGCGGGGGGATCGAAGGTGACCAGGCCGTCATCGAGCAGGTTGAGCAGGCCGCGTTTCTCGGGGGCGAGCACGGCGAAGCTCTGCTCCATCACGCCGGCGTCCGTGTCGAAGCGAACGCCGATCCCCGCGGCCTCGATGGCGCCGATGCCCAGGGCGCCGACGACGGCCTCGGGCGAAAGGGGGACGGGGAGCATGCTCATCGGGGTCTCGAAGCCCTCCTGGAGGGTGGCGCGGACGTAGGGGCTGGCGATGGCGATGATGAGGGCGTGCTGACCGGCGGGGTGCTGGGCCGCGGCCGTCCGGTAGACGGGGAGTTCGCCGATGGCGTCGGCGCGGCCGCCGGCGAGACGGTCGATGGCCTGCTCCAGCGCGGGGCGGTTGGTGGAGACGACGACGCACCCCTCGGCATGCGCGATCATCAGCGTCCTGAAGGCGTCCAGCGAGCGGTCGGATTCGGGGGCGAACTCGTCGTCGCCGCGCAGCGCATCCGCGTCGGGCTCGATGATCTTGACGATGGTGATGGGGACTTCGTCGTGCTCATCGTCGTCGAGGGTGAGGTGACCGGCGGCCTCGAGTCGTTCCAGGGCGTCCTGGATGGTCTCGAAGACGGCCCCGGCGTCCTCGCCGAACTCGGCGATGAGGATGCCCTGGACGCGGTCGACCTGCTCGTTGTTGTCGCCGGGGTTGGGGACCTTGGCGGGGAAGAGAGCGAGGCCGGCGGCGCCGGTGGGCTCGCGGAGGTCCTCCGGGTCGATGTTCTCGGCGAACCAGCCCCAGGGGCCGCCGCGGCCGTCCTCGTCGGAGAGTTCTTCCTTGAACATGGAGATGAGGAAGCCGCGGACCTGGGGCTCCGCCCAGAGGCGGCCCAGGCCGGAGCGGTCGAGGGCCGCCTTGGCGGCGGGGTAGTCGGGGATGGAGAGGATGAAGAAACTGTCGCGAGGGGCGACCTCGGTGATGCCGATGCGCTCGGCGCGCTCGACCTGCGCCGCGACGGGAGCGACGATGAGAGCGGCGGCCGCGACCGCGATGCTTGCTAGACCAAACCGACGCCTGGATGTGGCCATACGACGCCCTTTCCGCGCTGAGAACCGACCACCCGCAGCGGGCGATCATGAGCGAGACTGGGGTTCGGCGGGCGTCCGTGCTGAGTCACGCGAGTCAGGGGGCGTCCGCGCGATGGAAGGGAGAACTTACTGTCCGGGGGAAGAATCGTCCAATGCGGCGGGGGTTCCCCAGAGGGTCCGCCTGGGGGGCTCGTTGTACATGTAGCCGCTGTTGGGATTCTCCTTGTCGAAGGCGAAGGCGTCGCGGTTGCGGATGAAGTCGCGGACGTAGCGGGCGGGGATGGCGAAGTTGAGGCCCTCGCCGAGGGGGATGCCCATGTTGGTGACGCCGATGACCTCGCCGCGGTCGTTGAAGAGGGGGCCGCCGGAGTTGCCGGGGTTGATCTGCGTATCCGTCTGGATGTAGGAGATTCCGCCGAAGGAGCGCTGGGTGGTGGAGATGACGCCGCGGCTGAGCGTGCGCTCGAGGCCGAGCGGCGCGCCGATGGCGAAGACGTCCTGCCCGGCGGCGAGGTGCTCGGAGTCCTGGAGGTAGACGGTGGGGAAGGGACGGCCGTCGCGGGGCTTGAGGCGGAGCAGGGCGAGGTCGAGGTGGTTGTTGACGGCGACGATCTCGACGTCCTCGAAGAGTTCGCGCCGGAAGTCCCGCTCGCCCTGGGTGAAGAGGGTGACCTTGATCTTGCGCTCGCCCTGCACGACGTGGGCGTTGGTGATCATGTAGCCGTCGGGGTGGATGATGAACCCGGAGCCGGTGCCGGAGGGGGTGGTGACGAGGACGACGGCCTCGCCGAAGCGCTTCGCGAGTTCCTGCGGGGCTCGCTCGGGGAGGTTCTTGGCGGTGCGGTAGAGGGACTCGGTGACGACCTGGTCGGGGGCGGAAGCGTCGGGGTCGGCGCGCTCGACGGTGTCCACGCGGGCGCGGTCGATGCGGACGACCTGGTCGCCGAGGTCGAGCCAGAGGGCCTGGCTGGTCTCCTTGATGATCGGGGCGGCGATCCGCCTGCCGTCGTTGAGGGTGACGGTGTCCACGGCGGGGCCGGTGGCTGCGGGGGCCGCGCTCTCGGCCACGGGGTTGTGGTCAGCCGGAGTGGTGGGCTCGTTCGTAGCGGCGTCGCCGCCGTCCTTATCGGACGCGGCGAGGTTCGCGGCGGCGTGGAGTTCAGTCGCTTCGGGATCGCTCCGCTCGGCGCGAGCGCCGAGAACAGACGGAGCGCCGAGCCCGCCCGCGAACAGCGCCCCCAACCCCAACGCCATCAGGCCCGTGCCGCGTCGCCGCATGGTCATCGCCTGCTCCTGTCGTCTATCGGTCTTGCATCAACAACACAAGTGATACGGGAGATCGGCTCGCCGATTCCGAGGCGATCCACACTCCATGGAGAGTTTAGCCCACTATCCTACCGGAACGTTCGCTCCCTGTTTCGCCCAACCGGGCCCGGCCGGGCCGCCATGTCCGCTCGGACGCTCGACCTGACCTCAGGAGACCCGCACGATGCCGATCCCTTTCTCCCGTCCCTTGGCGCTGCTGGGCGCGACCGCCGTGATCTCGATGGGGGCGACGGCCGCGTCGGCCCAGCCGCAGGCCGACCTCGCCAGGTACTACGGCTTCGATCCGATGAGGATCGTGGTCGTCGATGATGGGTGCGGCCCGGCGGTGGTCGCGGACTTCAACAACGACGGCCGGCCGGACATCGCGGTGGTGAACAACCGCAAGAGCCGGATCGAGATTCACTACCTGCGGGCGTCGGAGCGCACGGAGGCGGAGCAGCAGCGGCGGAGGCGGGCGAATGAACTGCCGCCGAGCCCGTGGTACGACCGGCACGATGTGTCGGTGGCGCACCGGGTCTCCGCGCTGCGGGCGTGGGACGCCGACGGGGACGGGCTGCTCGACATTGTGTACGCGGGGGCGAGCCCGGCGGAACTGGTGATCCTGCGGCAGGAGAGCCCGACGAGCTTCGAGGTGCTCTCGCGTCGCACGGTGCGGGGGCTGTCGTCGCGCCAGACCGGGCTGGCGATCGCGGACGTGATCGGGGACGAGGGGGTGGAGATCGTGGCGATCGCCGACAAGCGGCTGGCGATCTTCCCGCTCTCGAACTCGGGGACGATCGGGGAGCCGACGCTGGTGGGGACGCCGGCGGAGCTCGCGGCGTTCTTCGTTGAGGACTACGACGGCGACGGGATGCAGGACATCCTCGGCGTGGTGCCGGACGACCCGACGCCGCTGCGGTTGTGGCTGCAGAGCCAGGACCCGAGGCGGACGGACAAGTCGGGGCTGCTGGCGGCGGAGTTGCGGTTCGAGATGCCGCCGGTGCGGGAGGTGCAGCCGGTCCGGTTCAAGGGACGGAAGGCCGCGTCGGTGGCGGTGATCGAGCGCGCATCCCGCCGGATCGTGTGCTACGACGTGGCGCCCAAGCCGATCCGCTCGAAGGTGGAGACGGCGGTGGGGGGGATGGGGGCTCGCGGCGAGGGGGAGCACCAGGTGCGGGCGGCGGTGTGGGCGTTCACCGACGGGACGAGCCGCGACCGCTCGGTCGCGGTGGCGGACCTGGACGGGGACGGGCTCAATGACCTGCTGGCGACGGACGGCGCGGCGAACACGGTTGCGTGGTACCGGCAGTCGGAGCGGATCGGGCTTGGGGCGGCGGAGTCGTTCAGCGCGTTCCGGAATCCCAAGGCGGTCGCGGTGGGGGAGTGGAACGGCCGGCCGGGGCCGGAGGTGTTCGTCCTGTCGGAGGATGAGAAGGCGGTGGGGGTGAGCGAGTTCGACAAGGATGCGGGGCGGCTGACGTTCCCGACGCCGCTGCCGATCAGGACGGCGGGGGCGTCGCCGGTGGCGATGGGGTACGTGGACCTCGGGGGCGACACCGGGCTGCTGGCGGTGATCGTCAAGGACCGCCGCGACCACACGCTGGAGCTGCACGATCCCGCGAAGGCGGAACTGGGGGTGGAGGGGGTGACGGCGGTGGCGCTCAAGGGGGTGAACCGGTCGCCGCAGTCGATGCTCGCGGCGGACGCGGACCAGGACGGGGTCGCGGACCTGCTGCTGTTCACGCCGAACGAGCCGATGGTCATGGTGCGGTCGATCGGGGCGAAGTCGGAGGGGGACTCGCCGGGGTACGAGGTGCTGACGGACCAGCAGATGCGGCACTACGGGCTGGTGGGGGCGGCGGGGCCGGGGAACACCGCGCTGGTGGACATGGACGGGGACGGCAAGGAGGAGATCCTGATCGCGGACCAGAACTTCGTCCGCGCGTGCCGCTACGACGTGGAGCGCGGCTGGCGCGTCGTCGAGCAGATCACGCTGCCCGAGCCGGGGACGCAGCTGGTGGGGATCAGCACGCTTGGAGAAGGGGACCAGAGGCTGATCGTCGCCTCGGACAAGGGCAACGGTCGGCTGGTGATCATCGGCCGCACGACGGAGGCGGGCGGGGAGATGGGGCCGTGGCAGGTGCGGGCGCGGCTGCGGCTGCTGGGCTTCCCGCTGGGGCGGATCTTCGCCGGGAGTTTCGGCGGGGATGGGGAGCCGAGCGTGCTGTGCATCAGCGACGACGGGTTCGGGCTCGTGCGGCTCGCCGGGGAGCGGCATGAACTGGATCCGTTTGCGTTCTACCGCTCGGAGTCGGAGGACCGGTCGGAGCACGAGATCGAGGTCGGCGACGTCAACGGCGACGGGTACCTGGACATGGTCGTCCTGGACTCGGCGGAGCGGATGTGCCAGATCCTGAGCTTCACCGCGAAGCGGAACCTGATGCCGGCGACGGAGTTCGAGGTCTTCCAGTCGCGGCTGTTCACCCGGGGGCGGGCGCAGGAGGGTGAGCCGCGGAGCGCGCTGGTGACGGACGTGACCGGCGACGGGCTGGACGACATTCTGCTGACGGTGCACGACCGGCTGATCATCTACCCGCAGGCGGCGCCGAAGGAGTAGCGGCGGCGGGCGATGCGACCCGATCGATGAATCCCGCGAGCGCGGCCCGGGCGAGGGCGGCGCTTTCGGGGGTGGTCCATATGTCGAGGTGCCCTGCACCGGGGATCTCCGCGATCGCGCCGCGCGGGGCCGCGGCGGCGATGGCGCGGCCGTCGGCGATGGGCGAGACGGCGTCGTTCTCGCCGTGGAGGACGAGCAGCGGCACGCCGACGTTCGCCGCCAGGCGGGCGCGGTCGAAGGGGGTGCCGTAGCGTTCGCTGGCCCAGGAGAGGCCGTGGCCGAGGCGCAGGCCGAGGATGGCCATGGCGATCGGCAGCGGGATGCGCCAGGGAAGGGCGGCGGCGCGGAGGACGTTGCGTGCGGGGACGATCGGGACGCGGTACGGGGCTTCGGCGACGACGGCGGCGATGTCTCCGCGCCCGGCGGCGGCGGCGGCGATGCTGATCCCGGCGCCGAGGGAGTAGCCGTAGAGGAAGATCGGGGGGCTCTGACCGAGGCGGTCGATCAGGGCGAGCAGGTCGTCGGCCTCCCGGGCGCCGAGGGTGGAGACGCCGCCGGCGTCGCCGTGGCCGGGAAGGTCCCAGAGGATGATGCGCGAGGCGAGCGGGGCGAGGTGGGGGAGGCGGGCGAGGGCGACGGTGCGAGACTCGCCCCATCCGTGTGTGAAGATGATGACAGGGCCGTCGGGGCGGAGGCCGTGGACGTCCCAGACGGGGAGGTCCGCGCCGCGGCTGCGGAGGGGCCAGGATTCGAAGGGGAGGCCGCCGGGGATCTCGGGGGCGCGGACCTCGGAGGGATCGGAGGGGGCGCCCCGGGCCAGAGCCCAGGCGTAGGCGCGGCGCGGGGGATGGCGGAGGGTGTGGAGGGTGTGCCCCACGGCCGCGGCAAGAGCGACGCCGAGGCCGGCGAGCAGGAGCAGTGCCAGGCCGGTGAGCCCCATCGCCGTCGCGTATTACGGCGCGATCAGCCGCGAGATGTCGTTGAACGTGACGACGAGGAAGAGGCCGACGATGAGGACGAAGCCGACCATCGCGGCCGCGTTCTGGACGGCGACGGAGACGGGCTTGCCGGTGAGTTGCTCGTAGATGAGGAAGACCATGTGGCCGCCGTCGGCGATGGGGACGGGGAGGAAGTTGACCACGGCGAGGTTGACGCTGACGAGGGCGAGGAAGAAGAGGAGCCAGACGAGGCCGCGGCCGGCGATGACGGTGCCGATGTGGGTGATGCCGACGGGGCCGTGGAGGTGCTCGACGCGGACGGTGCCCTGGAACAGGCGGGCGAAGGTGAGGTAGGTGCTCATCATGACGCGGTGGGTCTCTTCGAGGCCCATCACGATCGCGCCGACCGGGCCGTCGGCCTGGAGGAGGACCTGCTCGCGCTGGAAGAGCCACGTGGGGACGGGGTTCTCCCAGCCGAGGGCGTGCAGGGCGGCGACGTCGCCGGCGTCGAGCGTCCAGGCGCGCTCTTCGACGGGGCGCTGGCCGTCGGTGGCGGGGAGCGGGAGTTCGATGCGGAGCGGAACCTGGGCGCTCGTTCCCGCGGCGGCGGCGGTCTCGGTGGCGCGGCGGAGCGCAGCGCGGAGGTCGTTGAAGTTCGAGACGGGCTCGCCGGCGACGGCGAGGATCCGCGAGCCCGGGAGCAGGCGCAGCGACGCGGCGGGAGGATGGGCGGCGAGGCCGCCGTCGGCGGGGTCGGTGGTGGCGAGGCGCGGCCAGGGGGCGATCAGGGTGTCGGTGGAGGCGGTGTCCTCGACGTTGAATCCGATGGTGCCCTTGCGGCTGACGGGGACCTCGCCGAGGTCGACGATGGCGGGTTCGCCGGAGTCGCTCAGCCGCAGGACGGTGACCGGGACGGTGCCGCGGGCGTGGCGGCGGATCTCGGCCATGCCCGCGGGGATGCTGGGCCACTCGAGGCCGCCGATGCGGACGAAGACGTCGCCCTTCCTGAGGCCGGCCGCTTCCGCGGGGGGCTCGGTGGCGGCGACGCGCATGGGGGCGGTGAGGCCGAGGAGGTGGGTGACGCGGGCGAGGACGCCGTTGCGGACGAGGAACTCGGCGCTCTGCAACTCGGGCCGCGGGCGGATGACGCCGTGGACCTCGCGCCCGGAGTCGTCGGCGAACGTGACGTTGATGGGCGAGCCGTCGGCGGAGCGGCGGACCAGGCGCGTGAGGTGGTCGGCGGAGGCCAGCGGCTGCCCGGCGGCGCTGACGAGGCGCATGCCGGGCTCGACGCCGGTCAGGCCGATCCGGTCCATGATGCGGGCGAACTCGGCGCGGGAGGCATCGTCGCCGGGGGCGACCTCCATGAGGCGGTTGGAGGCGGCGGGGCCGATGCCGAGTTGGAGCATGCGCGTGGCGTGGTCCTCGCGCGGTTCGATGCGGAAGCGGAGCGGCTCCTCGACGCCCGGGCGTTCGACGGTAAGGTCAACGGTCGCGCCGCGGGCGGTCATGGCGGAGGCGAGGACCAGGTCATTGAAGGAGTTGGGCTCGCGCGAGCCGATAGCCAGGACGCGGTCGCCGGGCTGGAGGCCGGGCTCGGTGACGCCGGCCTGCTCGGCGTTGAGGGCGACGGCCTTCGCGGCGGGGGAGCCGGGGGCGACGTCGCCGATCGTTGCGGGCTCGGTCTTCAGGCCGATCAGGAAGACGAGGATGAACAGGGCCGCGGCGACGACGAGGTTGGCCGCGACGCCGGCGGAGATGATGACCATCCGCTTCCAGACCTTGGCGGAGGTGTAACTGTCGGGGGCGTCGCTGCGGGCGGTGGGGTCGGCGTCGTCCTGGCCGAGCATCTTCACGTAGCCGCCGAAGGGGATGACGTTGAGGCGGTACTCGGTTGGGCTGACGGCGTGATGGGTGGACCGGTCGCCCTCGACGGTGGTCGCGCCGGCCGTCTCAGCGCCGAGGAGCCGCTGGTACTCGCGCTCGCTGGAGCCGCGGCGGAAGCCCAGGCCCTTGCGCCAGGAGAGGAGCGCGGGGCCGAAGCCGATGGCGAAGGCGAGGACTCGGACCCCGGCCCAGCGGGCGGCGAGGAAGTGTCCGAGTTCGTGGAGCACGATGATGAGGCCGAAGCCCATGACGACCAGGAGGAGGTCGAAGAGCGTGCCGAGCGCGTGCATGATCTGGGGCATCGGCAGATCCTAGCCGCGGCTCGCGTGGACGCCCCGAGGAGGGGGCTGGCGGAGCGGGATTGACAAGGCCCGGCCCCCGATCAGGGGCCGGGCCCGGGTCGCCTGGACGCCGCCGGAGGGCCCGGAGTGGGCCCGGCGGAGAATCGTCAGCGGCGGATTACTTGTACTTGACGCCGCAGCCGGTGGCCTTGGTCTCGGCGACGGAGACGGTCTGGCCGGCGAGGATCTCGTTGAGGGCCTGGGAGACGTAGTTGACGTCGCCGATCTTCATGCCCTGGCCGTTGTCCACGGCGCCGGTGTAGGCGATGACGCCGTCCTTGTTGACGATGTAGATCGTGGGGGTGACCTTCGCGCCGTAGGTCTTGCCGACGGTGCCCTCCTCGTCGAGGAGGATGGGGTAGGTGATGCCGTAGTTCTCGGCGGCCTTCCTGTTGTACTCGGCGCCGGCGCCCTGCTTGCCGGGGGCGCCGGAGTTGATGGCGACGAAGACGATGTCCTTGTCGCTGAACTCCTTGACGAGGTTCTTGAAGGTCGGGTTGGCCTCGTGGTGCTTCTTGACGGCGGGGCAGTCGGGGTTGAACCACTCGAGGACGACGATCTTGCCGGCGCTGGTGGCCTCGGAGAGGGTGAAGGACTTCCCGTTCACGTCCGTGAGCGTGAAGTCGGGGGCCTTGTCGCCGGCCTTGACGCCCGCGGCCTTCGCGGCCTGCGCGGCGGGCTCGGCGAAGGCGGTCGCGGGGGCGAGCGTGGTCGCGCCCAGGGTCAGTGCGCCGATCGCGAGAGCCGTCAGCAGAGCTTTGGCAGTCTTCATGCGTGAAACTCCTTTGCAGGGACTCGTCGCCGCGGGGGACGCGCCGGCCACACGCCGGCGCGCTGCGGACGCGATCCCGGGGGACTACGGCGTGAACAGGGGAAGCAAGCGGGTCATGGCTGGAGGATCAGCGAGGATGGGGCGCCGGGGAGTCGATCGCGTAGATCTCGGGGGGGCCCTTGGGGCGGGCGACCTCGAGCACGCCCACCGCCCGATCGGTCTCGCCCCTGGGCTCGAACTCGATGGAGAGGGAGTCGGCGTCGGCCGCGCCCTCCTGGATCGGACGCACCATGGGCATCGAGGCGGACTTGGGATAGAAGGCAAGGGAGGAGGCGCCGGGGGCCCGGACGTTCAGGCGGGTTCCGTCCCACGTGAGTTGGACGGGCGACCCGGTTTCGGGGAGGGGGCGCGGGAGGCGGCGGCGCGCCTCATCGAATCGTTTCGCGTCCGGGGACTTCTCAGGTGGCGCATCGGCGATGGGGAGCGTGATCTCGACCCGGGCGGAGCCGGGGAGGCAGTAGTCCTTGCACTCCAGCCAGTCGAGGGAGGCGCTGATCGTGATGGGCTCGCCCGGGGCGGCATTCTCGGGAACGGCGACGGGGAGCAGGAGCGTGACGCGCTCTTCATAGATGTAGTCGAGCAGGTCGCCGGGGGAGATGTGCCGCTTGGGCGCGGGCCAGAGGAGGTCGCCGGCGCGGAAGCCGGGGGGAAGCGTCATTTCGACGTGCACGGGCATGCCGGTATCGCCGGCGCCGTCCCAGTAGAGATGCCAGCCGGGGTCGATGTCGAATGTGAAGCCGAGGTAGGCGGTCTGGCCCGGGGCGAGGGTTGTGTGCTCGGCGATGAGGCGGGCCTTGGCGTGGGGCTTGTCGGGTTCATCGGCGCGCTGGGATGATCCTCCGAGCGCGCCGGAGAAGGCGGAGAGGGCGACACCGGCAAAGGCAAGCCATCCGAGGTACTTCAAACAGACTCCTTCCAGAAGGGGCTCCGCCGCGCCGCGGCGGGGGCGCAGCACGTCCGTCACCTGTGAATGCGCTGGGCGGGCCGGCTATTCTCCCCGCATGAGCGCGATCTCGACACCTCAGGTTCGCCCCAGGGTTTCCATACTCGCCGCCGCGGCCATCGCCCTCGTGGGGATGCTGGGCGGGTGTCAAAGGGCCATCAGCGACAAGGATATTCAACCGATCTCGCTGGCCGAGGTTCGTGCCCTGACACAGTCCGATCGGCCTGACGTCGTGCTGCTGATCGACCCTCGCTCGCCCGCGGCGTTCGCACGGGGGCATCTGCCGGGGGCGCGGAATCTTTCGCTGGAGGCGATCGACGACCGCTTCGGGACGACCCCTGAACTGGAGCGGTACGCGAACCTGGTGGTGTACGGGGACGATCCCGGCACGGGGGTGGGGAGGGCGATGGCCAAGCGTCTGATGTCGGTGGGGTACAAGAGCGTGCGGCTCTTCTTCGGGGGCGTCAGCGAATGGCGTCGCGCCGGGCTGGAACTGGAGACCAGCGAACCCGTCGCGGAGAACTGAGGCGGGGGATCAGTCGTGGGGCGGGGGGCCGATGGGGTGCGCGATCGGGTCCTCGCCGCGGAGGCGGCGGGCGAGGTCCGTGAGGATGCGCTTGTCGAGCGTGATGAGTTCGTGGCTGCCGAAGATCGGGCCGGGGAACCAGATGGGATCCTCGCCCCAGGGGGCGCAGTTGCCGGCGCCGACCCAGTGGTCGTTGAGGCGCGCGTAGGCGACGGTGCGGTAATCGGCGCACTCGTACGCCTCGTCGAGGCGCTGGAGCCACGGCGAGCCGGGGCGCATGCACCTGGCCGCGCTGTCGAGGGCGATGACGTTGGCGAGCTTCGCGCCGCGGTGGGGCGTGCCGAGGGTGTAGAGGGTGGAGATGGCCAGCCGCAGGCCGTAGCGGCGTGCGGCGGCGGGGGCCGCGGCGGCGCGGGCGATCAGGCCGCCCATGGAGATGCCGACGACGTCGAGTTCGATGCTGGTCGTACGCCCGGAGTGCGCGGCGGCGGGCCACCGGCGCTCCACGCGTCTGATCACCGTGGCGACCATGGAGTCGAAATCGCCGTGGATCCAGAAGGAGACGGGGAGGACCATCTCGGGGTCCGCGCCGGTCAGACGCCTCAGGCGCGCGGCGAGGCTGCGCCCGGAGATGGCGGGCGAGCGCCACCCGGAGAGGACGACCAGCGGGCGTGCGAGGCCGGTCGGGTTGGCGAGCATCCGCTGCCACTCCTTCTCGATGGCCTCGACGTCCCAGGGGCCATTGGGGTGATTGGCGATCACGTCCGGATCCTTGCCTTCTCGACTCGCGTTTTCATTGGGAGTTCGCGCGGCGGAGTTGCGGCGAGGGCGACCCGCCGGCTCCTGCGGCGTGCCGCGGACGGAGTCGGCGCAAGGGGCAATGATCCCGCTTGGGAGATAGGGGTATTCGCAGGGGAGGCGGCGGGTGGGCGTCCGCAAGGGAGTTCGTATGAAGCGATCGGCACCGGTTCGTTTCCTGATGGCGATGATGGCGGGGGCGGGACTGGCGGGGGCGGCGCCGGCGTGGGGGACGGCCGTCGGAGCGCTTGGGCAGGTCGCGGCCGAGGCGGAGGCGAAGAGTCCGCCCCGGTTCATCCGGGTTGTGGAGTCCAAGAGTGGGCAGAACGTGCGGCTGGAACTGGTGATCCGTTCCTTCGCGCCGGCGGAGGGGGAGGGGCCGACGGTGGACCTCGTCGCGGCGGCGCACATCGCGGACCGGGCGTTCTACGAGCGGCTGCAGGCGCACCTGGATGCGAAGGACCTGGTGCTGTACGAAGGGGTCAAGCCCGCCGCGGTGGGCGGAAGAGGGGATGAGGCGGAGGACGGGGCGCTGACGGACGAGGAGCGAGCGGAGCGGACGCGCCGACGCATCCGGCTCGTGGCCGCGCTCATCGAGCGGCACAAGGCGGCGGTGGGGGAGTACCCGGCGTCATTGGATGAACTCGCGGCCGGGGAGGACAAGCGCATCGCGTGGCTGGCGCAGAGCGCGGCGGTGGACGCGTGGGGGGCGCCGCTGGTGTACACGGTGGACGTCGAAGGGGATGGAGCGCGGGGCGGGTTCAACGTGGTCAGTTACGGCGCCGACGGCGAGCCGGGGGGCGAGGGGGCCGCGGCGGACATCGCGTTCACGGACGGGCCGCCGCTGAGCGAGGCGGAGCGGGTTTCGGACGATCCGGGGATCCAGCAGCGGTTCGCTTCGGCGCTGGGGCTGGTCTTCCAGCTCGACGTGATGGACCACACCGGGGCGAACTGGCGCAACAGCGACATGACGGTGGAGGAACTCCAGGAGCGGCTCGAGGAGGCGGGTGTGGAGGCGGGGGTGCTGTTCAAGACGCTCGACGGGACATCCTTCTCGGCGAAGCTGATGGGGCTCGTCCTGAAGTTGATCGGCTCGAACCCGGCGTACTCGGCGATGGGGAAGGTGGTGCTGGTGGACATGCTCGCGCGCGCGGACGAGATCCTGGAGGCCGCGCCGGGGGAGATGGGGGCGATGATGGGGGTGATCATCCATGAGCGGAACCGCGTGCTGCTGGACGACCTGCGCGCGGTGATGGAGAACGAGCCGGAGGTGAAGACGATCGGGATCATCTACGGCGCGGGGCACCTCGCGGACATCGAGAAGCGGCTGGTCGAGGAGTTCGGCTACGTCGTGGTCGGGGAGGAGTGGGTGCCGGCGATCGAGGTGGACCTCGACGCCGCGGGGGTGCCGCCGGTGCAGGCGCAGCGGCTGCGGGGGATGCTCAAGCAGGTGTTCGACCAGCAGATCAAGACGATGGAGCGGCGGCGGCCGCGGCGGTGAGTTCGCCGCATCACGGCTCGGTGAGGACCGGCTCGGGCGCGTTCTCGCTGGAGAACGGGCGGTCGGGGATGGGGGCGGGGGGGCGCGTGGCGTACGCGGGCTCGCCGCGGAGGCGGCGGGCGATGTCGGCGAGGATGCGCGGGTCCTTGTACGCCGTCACGTGGGCCGGTTCATTGGGGAGAGGGGCGACCCAGTAGGGGGGCAGGCCGCCCAGGCCGGCGTTCTCGGGGCCGACGATGCTGTCGCCGAGGCGGACGTAGGCGTAGGTCTCATAGGGAGCGTCCTGGTCGTGCTCGGCCAGAGTGGCGAGGAGGTCGGAGCCGGAGCGGATCTCCCAGATGCGGCGGTCGAAGGTGGGGGCGGCCGCGAGGCGTGCGCCGCGGTGCGGGGAGGCGATGGCGAAGAGGCGGTTGATGCGGAGGACGCGGCCGCCATCTTCTCGTGGGCGTGCGGCGTGGCGGGCGATGATGCCGCCGTAGGAGAAGGCGACGACGTCCACCTCGGTTGTGGCCAGCGGGTCGTCGCAGGGCCAGGCCTCCTGAACGGCGGCGAGGACGCGGCCTGCGGCGTCGTCGGTGCTGGTGGTGCCGAAGGCGTGGACGACGATGAGGGGGGCGTCGGGGTGGAGGTGCTCGCGGAGGTGGTCGCCCAGATCGGCCGCGGCGATGCCCACGTCGAAGAGGCCGCCGATGACGACGACCGGACGCGGGGGCATGGCGGGGCGGCCGCGCATCTCGACGAGCGCGGCGCGGGCGCAGCGCGTCTTCAGCGGGAAGGAGGGGTTGAGCGGGTCGTCGGCGGTGCAACCGGCCGCGGCGAGGTTCGCGTGCAGCAGGAGCGACGCGGCGGCGGCGGTCCTGAGGGTGCGGCTTTGGAAAGGCCGCGTCATCGCCGGTCTCCGGTTCAGGTCTTGCCGATGGTGACGGGGACGCCGGCGACGCGGTCCACCTTGCGGGCGGCGATCTTCTCGAAGCCGGAGCCGAGGTCGCCGATGGGGTCCGGCGGGAGGATGTCCACCTTCTTCTCGCCGAGCCTGGCCTCGCCGCGCTGGACGCGCTCCTGGAAGGCGAGGCACTCGGTCAGGAGGCGGTCGAGGATCTCCTCTTCGGGGACGTTCGCGACGCGCTCGCCCTGGACGTAGATGATGCCGCGGCGGTCGCCGGCGAAGACGGCGACGTCGGCCCCCTCGGCCTCGCCGGGGCCGTTGACGATGCACCCCATGACGGCGACCTTGATCGGGAGCGTGACTTTCTCGGCCAGGGCCTTGCGGACGTCCTGGACGAGGGTGAAGAGGTCAACCTGGATGCGGCCGCAGGTGGGGCAGGCGATGAGGTCCACGCCGCGGCGCTCGCGGAGGCCGAGGCAGTAGAGGAGTTCGAGGCCGTCCTGGACCTCGAAGACGGGGTCGTTGGCGTAGGAGATGCGGATGGTGTCGCCGATGCCGTTGATGAGCAGGCCGCCGAGGGCGACGACGGAGCGGATGGTGCCGGTCTCCTTGGGGCCGGCGTGGGTGACGCCCAGGTGCAGGGGGTGGTCGAAACGCTTGGAGATCTCGGTGTAGGCGTCGATGACGATGGCGGGGTCCATCGACTTGGCGCTGATGGCGATGTCGTAGAAGTCCTGCTCGTAGAAGATGTCGAGGTACTCCTCGAGCTTGGTGATCATGATGGCGAGGAGGTACCCGTGCTTGTGCTCGCTGAAGACGGCGCCGAGCTCCTTCATGCGCTTCTGCTTGTCCTTGCGCTCGATGATGGAGCCCTCGTTGACGCCGACGCGGATGGGGAGCCCTTTCGCCTTGCAGGCCTGGATGACGTCGATGACCTGCTTGCGGTCGTTGATGTTGCCGGGGTTGAGGCGGATCTTGTGGACGCCGGCTTCGATCGCCTCCAGGGCGCGCTGGAAGTGGAAGTGGACGTCGGCGACGATCGGGACGCGGACCTGCGGGATGATCTCCTTCAGGGCCTGGGTGTCCTTCCGCTCGGGGACGGCGACGCGGACGATGTCGGCCCCGGCCGCGGCGAGTTTGTTGATCTCGGCGACGCAGGCGTCCACGTTGTGCGTGTAGCCGGCGGTCATCGTCTGGACGCTGACCGGGGCGGGGGTGGTGGGGTTGCCGTTGCGGTCGGGGAGGCCGCCGCCGATCCTGATCACACCGGTGCGGGCGTCGCCAACGGAGATCTGCCGAGTCGGGCGTCGTGGGGTCATAGGGGCAATGGTAGGAATCCGCCAAGCGCCGGGCCGCGGGGCGGGTGGGCGCTCGTGGGCCGGGGGGCGTCGCTGCTCCGCTCACGGGCGGCCGCGGTTCGCCGCCGTCAGCGGCGGGGCCGGTGCCCGCTGGCGGTGATCCCCGCCATAAGGCTGCGGCGAGGCGCGTAGCCTGGGTCGCCGGGGCGGAGGCCGTCGATCTCGGGCGTGCGCCAGATGAGCATGACGAGCCCGGCGAGCATGAGCAGGGCCGATGGGGTCCCGACGGCGAGCTGGGTCGCGGCCGCGGCGTCGAGAAGGGCCTTGAGTTGCTCGCCCGCGTAGCCGGAGGCGAGCGTGCCCAGGGCCATGGCGCCGAAGGAGGCGACGTTGGAGAGGGCCATGACGCGGCCGCGCATGGCATCGGGGACCAGGTCCTGCATCGCCGCCCACGCCTGGTTGAAGCCCCAGAGCCAGAAGATGCCGACCATGACCATCACCAGCAGGCCGCCCCACAGGGACGTGATGATGGAGAAGAGGGAGATGACCAGTCCCGCGCCCATGAGCGAGAGGGGGATGAAGTGGTGCTTGGGGTACCACGGCGGGACGTAGCGCAGGATGAGTCCGCCGGCGACGGCGCCGACGCCGAGCGCGGCCAGGAGCCACCCGGTTCCCTTGTCCGCGTCGCCGGGCTGCAGGCCGTAGACGTCGATGACGAAGAGCGGGAGCATGCGGATGAGCGGGGCGGCGAGGGCGGCCATGAGGACCATGGCGATGAAGACGGCCAGCGGGCCGCGGCGGAGGAAGAGGAAGCCCATCGCCTCGCGGATCTGCTCCCACCAGGGGACGCCGTTGCGGGGCGGGGCGGGGGAGTCGGGCGTTCCGGCGAGGGCGACGAGGACGCCGACGAAGGTCGCGGCGTTGATCATGAACAGGGGCGTCGGTCCGTACAGACCCATGAGGACGCCGGCCGTCGCGGGGCCCAGGACGCGGGCGAGGTTGAACTGGACGCCGTTGAGCGTGATCGCCTTGGTCAGTTCCTCTCGCGGGACCAGGCGCGGGGTGAGGACCTGCCAGGCGGGCATGTTGAAGGCCAGGATGATGCCGTGCGCCGCGGAGAGGGCGAGGATCAGGTTGACGCTCAGGCGGTCGATGGCGGAGAGGGCGGCGAGGGAGACGGCGATGACCATCAGCAGGCCCTGGGTCGCCATCATGAGTTTCTTGCGGTTGACGCGGTCGGCGACGACGCCGCCGAAGATGCCCAGCAGGAGGATGGGGGCCTGCGAAGCGACCGCGAGGTAGGCCAGGGCCTCCAGCGAGCCCGTCTGGTGGGCGATGACGAGCTGGAGGGCGACGACCTCCATCCAGTTGCCGGTGTTGCTGACCAGAGCGGCGCACCAGACGTTGCGGAAGTGGCGGTGGCGGAGGACGCCAAGGCGCGAGGGCGGAGGGGGCGGGGCTTCGAGCGGGGTGGACGGGTGGGAGGACCCTGGGGCCGCGGCGGAGGTTCGATCTCGGTGCTCCCGGGGGACGGCGCCGGCGATGGCCTCGGTGAGCGCGCCTGCGCCGTGAGGGCCGGCGAGCGCCCCTGGTGTGCGTTGATCGTCGTCTGACAACCCCGGGCTCCCTTCCCGCCGCGTCGTTGCAGCGGTGCTTGGGCATGCTATGCGGGCACCGGCACGGCTTACGCCGGCGGGAGCGAGGCGATCGCGTCGGAGCATCGGCGTGCGGCCGTCCGCGGCGAGGGTGGTCGCAGGCAGGCCGCACGCGGGCCACGCCGCGGCGGCGGGAAGCCCGTCGAGCGTGTACCCGCAGGGCTCGCAGAGCAGGCCCGCATGGGAGGTGCATAGGGAGGGCGGGTTGAGTGTCCGGGGCGCGGAGGACAGCGGGCACGTCAAGAGGACGTCTCATGCGGTCAGGCGATTCCAGCCTGTGGACCGCGCGCCGAGGGCTAACCCTGGGTATGCTCTCACCCCACCGCCCGGGCAGGCCGATGAGCCCGGGGAGCCGCACCGGCCGGAAGACCACCCCCCTGGCGCTGCGACAACATGACCGAGATCCGCCGCATCACGATGGACGATCCGTTGTACCCGCAGGAGTGCGCTCTCCGGGAGTCGGTGCTGCTGCGCCCGCTGGGGCTGTCGATGGAGGACCTGCGGCGGGAGTTCCCGGGGGTGGAGGAGCGGTTCGAGCACTTCGTTGCGGTCTTCGACCATCCATCCGGGCCGCGGGTCATTGGGTGCGCAACGCTGCTGGCCAACTTTCCGGAGCCGGGGATCGGCAAACTGATGCAGATGGCGGTGGACCTGCAGCGGCAGGGGGAGGGGATCGGGCGGAGGCTGGTGGTTGAGGTGGAGCGACGGGCCTTCGGCGAACTCGGCCTGACGGAGTTGTTCTGCCATGCGCAGTTGCCGGCGGTTGGGTTCTACACCGCGCTGGGGTGGAAGGTCGAAGGGGAGGTCTTCAAGGAGGCGGGGATCGACCACCGGCGGATGGTCCTGCGGCCGCCCCCCCCTGACGATGACCTGATCCTGTAGTTGGACCGGGGGGCTGGGAGTCCGAACGCCACCCCCTGTTTAGGGGTTGGATGTTGCCGCACCGTTCCCGAGCGCCAATACTCACCGGGGCGGGATTTGGTCTGTGGCATCGCCCGGGCTCCACACCATGCAGGATGCAAGCGCCCGATATCGCGCCCTTCTCGCCCGTCATGGCATCCGTGCGACGCGGCAGCGCGAGGTGATCTACGCCGCGCTGGCGGCCTCTCACGAGCATCCGACGGCGGAGGAACTGCTGCGGGCGGTCCGGGTCTTCCAGCCGGGGCTGAGCCTGGCGACGGTGTACAACACCCTGGAGACGTTCACGCGGGCGGGGCTGTGCCGCAAGGTGTGCATGTCCGCGGCGGGGGGGGCGTGCCGGTACGACGCGGATCTGTCGGACCACCTGCACGCGGTGACGCCGGATGGACGGGTGCGGGACATTCCCTCGGACCTCGGCGAGGCCGTGCTGGGGCACATCCCGGAGGAACTGATCCGGCAGATCGAGGAGCGGATGGGGGTGCGGATCGAGCGGGTGAGCGTGGACTTCCTCGTGGCCCCGCCGGGTGAGGGGGATGGGGCGGGCGACGCCAGGGGGCGTTGAGGCACGCACAAGTCGCAACGAGGGGGGCATCTGCCGGGGTGAACTCCGCCCGGCCGGCGGCCGATATCCCCGTGGGCCGCGCCGGGAACGGGTGCGGCCGTCAGGCCGGAGCGAAGATGTGAAGATTCCGATCAATCGCCGTCGGTTTCCGCGGTACACGATGATTCCCGCGTACACGCCGGTTCGGGTTCGCACGCTCGACCGCGTGGGGCCGGAGTTGTGCGGGCACGTGTACGACGTGTCGGAGGGGGGCGCGCGGTTCGAGGTGGACGAGGCGATCGAGCCGGGCAGCCGCGTGGCGATGCAGATCACGCTGCCGGCGTGCGGCGCGCCCGATTCGGATGCGTCGCGCGACATCTTCGTGATGGGCACGGTGGTCCGGCTGGAGGACGAGGACGAGCCCGGCCCTGTCCGGACCGCGGTGATCTTCACGCACTTTGCGCGCAGCGGCGACCGCGAGCGGCTGCTCGGGCAGTTCGCGACGGGTCGGTACCGGCTCGCGGCGTAGGGTCAGCGCCGGTCGCCCGCGCCGCCTTCCCTGCCCGTGTCTTCCCCGCCGGCGGCGATGTGCAGCCGGCGGGCGTGCTGGTAGATCTCGGCGACCCGCGGCCAGTTGATCACGTTCATGAACGCGTCCACGTAGTCGGCGCGGCGGTTCTGGTACTTCAGGTAGTAGGCGTGCTCCCACACGTCCACGCCGAGGAGGGGGATGACGCCCCAGATGGTGTGGTCCTGCTGCTTCTCTCCCTGAAGGACCATGAGTTTGTCGGCGACGGGGTGGTAGACGAGCCACCCCCAGCCGGAGCCCTCGACCTGTTTGGCGGCGTTCTTGAAGTGGTCGGCGAAGGGCTCGAAGCCGCCGAAGTCGCGGTCGATGGCGTCGGCGAGTTCTCCCTGGGGCCGCCCGCCGCCGCCGGCGCCCGGGGGGGCCATGGTGATCCAGAAGAGCGAGTGGTTGACGTGGCCCGAGCCGTTGAAGGCGAGTTCGTTGGACCAGAACTTGATGAGTGAAGGGTCGCCCTGGCCGCGGCGGATCGCGTCGAGCTGCTCGAGGGCCCTGTTCAGGCCGGTGACGTAGCCCTGGTGGTGCTTGTCGTGGTGGATCTGCATCGTCTGGGCGTCGATGTGCGGCTCGAGGGCATCGGCGGGGTAGGGGAGCGGGGGGAGGACGTACTGCCGCTTCTGGGGATCCCAGCCGAGTTGCTCGGGGGTGAGCGAAGGATGCCGGAGGGCGGGGGGGGCGGGGGGAGTCGAGGGGCGGCCATCGGGCTGGGAGGCCCCGGCGGCGACCGCGGCGAGGCCGGTCAGGCCGAGGGCGGCGAGGGCGGCGAGGGCGGCGCGGCGGTCAAGGTCGGCGCTGTCGGGAAGGGGGCGGCGTGCGTCAGTCATGCAAGGTCTCCTCATTGGCGGCGCCGCATCGGCGTGCCCGGCACGCGGCGTCAGTTCTGCCGGCCCTCGATGGCGGCAAGGAGGCAGCCGGCCGCGAGGACCATGAGGTCGTCGATCTGGTCGTGCTCGGCGTGGATGCCGATGCCGAGGCGGTAGATCACCGGGTTGAAGTGCTGACGGAAACTCGCGATGCGGGCGCCGTCGGCGGCGGTCATGGTGAACCTCTGGGGCGAGATCAGCGAGACGTAGTCGATGAACCGGCGGGCGAAAGCGAGCCAGCCGGAATCCTCGATGAGGGTAGCGATCTCCGCGCCGGCGGGGTTAAGGACGAGCCAGTGGTCGCGGAGGAGGGACTTGGCGCCCTTGCGGCGGAGGCTGCCGATGAGGTCGCCGCTGGGGAGGAGCACGTCGTAGGTGGCGCTGAAGTCGATGACCTGCCGGGCGGAGATGCGGAAGAGCTCGGTGCTCTCCGAGCGGTCGGTGTAGACGCGCATGTCCTCCTTGAGGCGGAAGGCCCGCTGGCGGCAGTAGCCGACGGGGAGGCCGGAGGCGTCGTAGATGTCGAAGCCGCCGCCGAAGAGCTTGAAGACCTGACGCCGGATGGTGTACCGCTCGCCTGGGGCTGCCTTGATCGCCACGTGATCCTCCGAGGGGGTTCGCGCGGAGGATAGCAAAAAAGCCGGCGGCCGCCGGGGGGCGCCCTGGCGCCCAGGTCCCGGCGGCCGCGGCGGTCGGCCGGTGCGTCGGCCGGTGCGTCGGCCGGTGCGTCGGCGGGTTGCCGGCGTCAGGCGGACGCCTCGCCGACCTGCCAGCGCAGGAAGGCGACGATGCGGGCGTTCTGACCGATGAGGTCCTTGACCTTCTTGGAGGGGTCCATGATGAAGGGCTGCTCGAGGAGGGCGACTTCCTCGAAGAACTTGCGCATGCCGCCCTCGACGATCTTCTCGGCGATCTCCTTGGGCTTGCCGGACTCGATGGCCTGCTCGACGCGGAAGCGGCGCTCCTTCTCGACGACGTTGGCGGGGATGTCGTCGGCGGAGATGCCGAGCGGGCGGGGGACGGCGGCGGTGATGTGCATGCAGATCTGGCGGAGGGTCTCGTCGGAGATGCTGCCGTCGGCCTGGATGAGCACGCCGGTCTTGCCGTCGTGGTGGACGTAGGAGCCGAAGGCGTTGGAGCCGCCCTCATCGACGAGCTTGTGGGCGCGGGCGAGGGAGCAGTTCTCGCCGGTGGTGATGCGCAGGTCGTCGATGAGCCTGGTCATCTCGTCGGTGGCGGCGACCGCGCCGGCGTTGCCCTGGAGCGCGAGGGAGGCGCACTGCTGGGCGACGTTGATGAACTTCTCGTTCTTGGCGGTGAAGTCGGTCTCGGCGCGGAGCTCGACGATGGCGGCGGCGTGGCCGGCGGGGTCCACCGCGACGGCGATGCGGCCCTCGCCCGCGACGCGATCGGTGCGGGTCTCCATCTTGCCCTTGAGCTTCTTCCGGAGGTGCTCCTCGGCGGCGTCGAGGTCGCCGCCGGTCTCCTGGAGCGCCTTCTTGCACTCCATCATGGAGAGGCCCGTGCGGTTCCGCAGCTTCATCACTTCTTTCGCGTCGATCTCGGCCATGTGGGGTCTCCGTGGGGAGAGGACGGGATAGGTGCGGCCGGGCCGGGCCCGGGCCGTGGGACGGTTCGTCGGGCCGGGCCGCCGCGGAGCGCGGGCTCCGCGGCGACTGTACGCCCGCGATGACGGATCGGGATCGTGCGCCGCTCAGACGAGCGGCCGGAGAGGGCCGGCGTCGGGCGCGGTGGGCCGGCGACGCGGCGGGGTCGGGGGATTACTGCTGCTCGGCGGCGACGGGCTGGGCCGGGGCGGACTCGTCGCCGTGGTCGCTCGGGCCGGTGTCGTCGGCGCGGAACTGGGCGCGGCGGGAGCGCCTGGGGCCGTTGGCGTCGGCGGGGGCGGCGCCCTCGGCGGCGTCACGGGCGGCCTCGCGCTGCTGCTTGCCCTCGGCGATGGCGAGGCAGAGTTCGCGGACGACCACGTCGATGGAGCGCATCGAGTCGTCGTTGCCGGGGATCGGGATGTCGGCCATGTCGGGATCGCCGTCGGTGTCGATGAGGCAGATCGTGGGGATCCCGAGCTTGCGGGCCTCGCGCAGGGCGTTGGCCTCGCGCTTGACGTCGATGACGACCAGGGCCCCGGGGAGCTTGTCCATGTTGCGGATGCCGCGGAGGTTGCGGTCGATCTTGGCCTTCTCGCGCCGGAGCTGGGACTCCATCTTCTTGGAGTAGGAGGCGAAGTTGTCGGTCTGCTCGATCTGCTCGAGCTCCTCGAGCCTCTTGAGGCGCTGGCGGATGGTGCGGAAGTTGGTCAGCGTGCCGCCGAGCCACCGCTCGGTGACCCAGTGCATCTTGACGTCGCCGACGCGCTGCTCGATGACGGAGCGGGCCTGCCGCTTCGTGCCGACGAAGCAGACGTCCTTCCCCTCGGCCACGGTCTTGGCGAGGAAGCGCTTGGCGAGCAGGAGGCCCTTGACGGTCTCCTTGATGTCGATGATGTGGATGCCGTTGCGCTTGCCGTAGATGAAGGGGGCCATCTTCGGGTTCCAGCCGCTGGAGCGCTGGCCGAAGTGGATGCCGGCTTCGATGAGGTCCTGGACGAGGGTGTTCGACATGGGCGAGTTCCTGGCAGCGGCACCGGCGTCTGAGCGGATCGGTCGGTGCGAAGCAGGGGGATGGAACCCGCGACGCACCCGTTCACACGCGCAAGGGCGCTTCGGTCGGGGCCGGGCGAATCCGCCCGGCCGGTGTAATGAAACGAGGGCCTCGCCCGCAACTCCGGTCACCGCGGGCCCCGGCCTGCCGGCCGCCGATCACGGCCAACCCCGCAGTATATGAAGGGAGGCCGGCCGGACAAGGGGGGAATGTAGCCCCTGGACGGTCCCGGTCCGGTCAGCCCCCCCGCGGGTTCGGCATATCCGACAGGACCGCGACCACGACGCGGCGGTCGCGCGAGCCGCCCGGAGGGACCGCCCGGTGTTCCCATAGGTAGATCCCCTGCCAGGTTCCGAGCGTCAGGCGGCGGTGAAGGACGGGGATGGAGAGAGACGTGGCGGTGAGGACCCCCTTGATGTGGGAGGGCATGTCGTCCGGCCCCTCGTCGGTGTGGGTGTAGTGCGGGTCGTTCTCGGGGACGAGGCGATTGAAGAAGTTCTCAAGGTCGTGCCGGACGGCGGGGTCGGCGTTTTCCTGGATGATGAGGCTGGCGGAGGTGTGCTGGACGAAGACGGTGCAGAGGCCGGAGTCGACCCCGGAGTCGGCAACGACCCGCTGGACCTCACGCGTGATGTCGTGGAGGCCCTGGCGGGTGGTGGGGATGGTGAGGGTGCGGATCAACTGGCGAGCGCCGGGATGAACATGAGGGACACGAGAGCGAGGATCGCGACGTGATGGATCGCCTCGCGGCGACAGACCGGGAGAAGCCCGCGAGGACGACTCCCGCCAGCACTATACCCGCGTGCAGGACGGGCGCATCGGTCGTGCCGTCACGGTCATCGAGATGCCCGCGGCCGACGGCGGGGCTGCGGGTCTAGGCGAATACCCAGGCCGCGATACACGAGAACAGGCCGGTCGAGAATGTGGTTCGATAGCCCCGCCAGAGAACAGGAGTCATGGGGCAGGGGCCTTGTTCTGCATGCTCACATTCCGGGCGGACGACCGGTCCTGTGGGTGCCCGGCGAGCGGGTGCTCGCGCTTTCGCAATGGCGAGCATCGGGCACCGCCATCGAGACCTCTCCACACCCAACTTCCCACTACCACTCGTAGCCCATGTCCTCGGCGAGTCGATCGATGTGAAGCAGCAGCTGCGCCTCGCCGAAGGCAACGGCGGCCTGGTGCATGTCTCCGCGGCCGGCGTGGTGCTCACCAGCCTCAATCAGTGTTCCGGTCAGTGGTATCGCAGCGACTGCTCCCGCCGTCGATTGATCGAGTTCGGGCGCACTCCCTGAGCGAACGGCGCTCCGGATCTCCGCGTGCAACGTCGGGGTCAGGGCCTGAAAGAAGTCGCGGGGTTCGAAGGACGGCCGGCATCGGCAGCGACGACTGAGCCATTCTGCAAGCGACGCTCTGTCAAGTCTGTCTTCGACAGGCGCGATGATTGCGTCAGCAGCCTCCGTGCCGCTGGAGACCAGGTCCCGGCCGTTCATTCGGAGAAACCCGCCGGCGCACAGCAGAGCCGTTCGCTTGTTTCCGTCGAAGAATGGATGAATCTTGACGAGATGAAAGGCGTGCGCCGCGGCCATCACAAAGGGAAACTGGTGCGAAAACTCGCCGCCGACGCCCTGCTGTGGCTGGGCGAGCGCCGACTCCAGGAGTCCGAGGTCACGAATGCCGCCGACTCCGCCGTACTGCGCGATCGCCGTCTCGTGCCAAGCGAGCGCATCGTTCACTGTCCCAGATCGCGGCCGGCCCAGGGAGGCTCCCTCGCTCATTGGGCGAGTTTCCGAAGCGACTCGCCGTGCCTCGAGAACATGAACTTGGCGGCGTTCTGGGACTTGGAATCCAGGCGTCCCTGCCGGCACTGCTCCAGGAAAACGAGATAGGCCGGGAGATCAAGCCCCATCGCCCGGGCACTCTCGTTCAAGCGATTGACGAACTCCGTGGGCAGGGAGATCTGCGTTTGGACGGCGATGCATCAATTATCGTATCGTCCAGAGTCCACCCTCGCGCCACCCTACCCACTCGATCATCAGGAAGAATTTTATGCCCTTATAAGTCAATGTATTACAGAGAAACAAAGCGCCGTATACCATGAGAAATACCATAACCCGCTGACCGCACCGCCGCCCTCTCCCTCACGGCGATGCCTCCCTGCCTCAGCACTCCTCTCGTTACACACCACCCAGACACTGGTCTAATGCAGTTTTGATGCAGGTCACGATACTGGGGTGCAAGGGTGGTGGCAACGCAACGTAGCGTTCGGTGGGGCATCGAGCGCCGACTCGAGTTCATCGAGTTCCGGCTCTTCTGGGAAGGCCCTGTCAACCGCGGCGACCTGATGGCCGCCTTCGGAATCTCGATCAACCAAGCTTCTGCCGACCTAAACCGCTACCTCGGCATGGCGCCGGGCAACATGGTCTACGACAAGAGCGCCCGCGCCTACGTCCGGGGCGACCGCTTCGATCCCCTGTTCCTGAAACCGGACCCGACCAGCTACCTGTCCCAGCTGCGGTCGATCTCGGACGGCATCGCCACGCAAGAGGAAACCTGGATCGGCCAGCTGCCGGCCTTCGATACGGGGCGCAGCCCTGCCCGGGGCATCGACGCCGGCAACCTGCCCGCAGTGCTCCAGGCCATCCACAACAGACAGGCCATCGAAGTCGAATACCAGTCGCTTTCCAGCCCGGCCCCGCGCTGGCACTGGGTCGCGCCGCATACCATCGCGTCCGAAGGTTCTCGCTGGCATACGCGGGCTTGGTGCTTCATCGACTCCTGTTTCAAGGACTTCCTGCTTGCGCGCATCCTCGGCATCCGGGACAGCCGCCCCAACGATGCAGATCCCAGCCAGGATTCCGACTGGCACACCATGGTGACACTGGAGATCGGCCCGCACCCCGGGCTGTCGGATGCGCAGAAGAAAGTGGTGGCGCTCGACTACGGCATGCGGGGAGGCAAGGCCGGCATCACCGTCCGCAAGGCCTTGCTTTACTACACGGTCAAGCGTCTTGGGCTGGATGCCGACCCCGCTTCCAGGAAACCTTCGGACCAGCAGATTGTGCTGCTGAATCAGGAGGTGATCAGTGTGGCCGGGCACTCCCCGCCTTCGCCATCCTGAGGAGTACAGTTCCGGTTCCACGATTTCCCAAGACATTCGCCCGCGCGTACAACACGACAAGAAACTCAAATGGGCCAACCGAAGAAGAACAGCAACCAAAGCTCCACCGCCACCGTCGGCTCTGAAGCCGCGCACTGGTACATGGCCGACGCGCTGCACGGCTCGACGGGCTCCGCCGGCCAATCCGGCGAAGGCAAAATCCGGAACGCAACCCGATGAGACTTGTTCGCAACACTGGAAGTGACCGCATTGCCGACATCGTCCGGCAGCATCTGGGCAATGGCACGTCCATCGACGCGGTGTCTCCGGCTCTTACCATGTTCGGTTTCGGGGAGCTGATCGGCAGCCGGAATCGTGGCCCGGCCTGTCGGCTGGTGTTGCCGGCGGGCCTCGACGGCCACGCTCTGATTGGCACGGCCAATGAGCGTACCGCCCGCAATCAGCTGCAGACGCGATGGCTTGCGGCCCGTCTACTCCGGTGGCTCAATGACAACGTGACCGTTCGCTTGGCCGGGGGCAGCGTTCCCCAGGGAACGCTCGTGTTGCGCGGCCCATCCGGAGCCCCCGTGCAAGCCCTGCTCGGAGCCGTTGGGCTCACGTCTGAAGGACTTGGCCTGGTTCCCGGGAACCCGCTGAACCTGATCCAGGCATCGGAATCAGCCGACGAAGCCGGGATGCTCGCCCAATGGTTCGAGAGCCAATGGGCGATTCTTCCCGACACGCGCGCGGCGAAGGACGAACTGCTGCGTCACATTACGGCGCTCGCCAGCCATCGGGACCCGCACCTGATCTACGCACTGGTGTTGCACCATCTCTTCTCCAGTCGCGGCGACGCACTCGACGAAGAGCAGGTCATCAAGTCGGCGA
>Ga0207867_1000525_pt1 | contig 38963 bp, 66 predicted proteins | sample HigsolmetaAR206D_FD_184838 | JGI IMG/M metagenome (GOLD analysis project Ga0207867, IMG submission 184838) | Ionic liquid and high solid enriched microbial communities from the Joint BioEnergy Institute, USA - AR20-6-D (SPAdes) (version 2) ...
ACGGGACGAGGCAAGAAGTAAAGCAGAGGAAGCGTGGAAAGAGATTGACTCACTGGAAGAACAACTCCTATCCTCCCAACAGGAGATTGAGCGGTTGCGGGAGGACCGTGACAAGCTGATCGAGGTGTTGCGGTGGTATGCGGACAAAACCAATTACGTCCAAGAAGTACACCACTTGCGGCATGGAACGTTGATCGGGCCGGCAGAGGCGATTTACTATGACGAGGGCCGACGCGCCCGCGACATCCTCCGTGAAGTAGGGGTGACGGTGGAATGAACTGGATCAGCGTCAAAGAGCGGTTGCCGGAACCGGGGGATGAGGTGCTGGTAACAGATAAATATGGAAATACGACAGTCGCAGAATTCGCTCACCGTAAGTTTTGGCCTGATTCTTTGAACATTAACCCGGCATCTATAACCCACTGGATGCCGCTGCCGGAGCCGCCGAAGGAGGGAAAAAACGTATGAGCTTGCCGAAATATCGCATCATCGTAAATGGTCTTTATCTTCGCGGCTGGGATGACTGTGAGACTGTCGGTCAGTCTGGCCATATGGGCTGGCAACCGAGAGCGGTGGAAATGTCGAAGATGTTGATGACGAGGAGCAAAGATCAGGCTCGAATCGTCGAGGGTAACATCGAACTGAAGAGCCAGTTAAATCGAATCTATGACCGAGTACGATATGCCGGGTTTGAATTGAATAGATTAGTGGTCGAGCGGGTTCCTGAGCCGCCGAAGGAGAGCGGGAGGGAGAAAACGGATGATTCTGTACCACGTTACAACACCCAAAAAAGCTAAATATTACCGGGAAAGCGGTGTGATACACGCCCCGGTTCGTGGCTTCACGACGTTAATGGCGGCGATGGCATGGGCTATCAAGGTTGGAAGGACAATAATTTACACGGTAGAAGGGGAGAAAGCCTATAAACTCCCCGATCATCACAACCGGTTTGGTGAGGCGTGGTGGCTGGACGAAGATGTCCCGATAGATCGCATTAAATGCGTGTTCAGCGCGGAAAAGGATGCATAGTTGGACCGCCCAAAGAAGGAGTGACGGTGGAGTGATCAGCGGACACAAATACAGGCCCGTTGTGACAGTTCTAAAGGTGAAAAAGGGCATCCCGACAGTGATCCGGGTCAGCGGAAGGGAATACGTGTTTCGGCCCAAGGACCAATACGGGAACAGAAAGAAGGGGAAGCGAAAGCGAGGAAGAAACGATGAGCCGTGAGGAAAAACGGGCGTTCTATTCACGGGTGAAAAAGGCAAGCTATCGCGAGTTTTGGGCGTTGATGAATGAGTTTCACACGCGGGCTTATCGGTTGGCAGAACAGCATTACGGCGAAGCGATGGACATTGTACTGCATCCGAAACAGAAAAAAGCAGTCGTCGCGAAGGCTCAGGAAATCCGCGAACTGTGGGATGGGATTCACGAGGTCACGGTGGACGTGACGACGGAATGATAAATTTTCAAAATATGTGTTGCCAAAAGGATACGTTTTGTGTTATAATGTAGCCAGAAGAAAACGAAAGGAGAATCTAAAAATGAGAGTTTGGGAACGCGAAGGATACCGGGTGGAGGAAAAGCCGTTTGATTACAGCCTCCACGTGTTCGAAGTTGTGAAGTACGACGAAGTGATCGCCACGATTACGCCGGCCGACCTTGACGACATGCAGAGGATCGTCGAAGCGCTGGACGCTGGCGAAGACGTGAATGACTGGGAAGACGGCATGGGGAACACGATCCACATCCCCGCCTGACGATGACCGGATGGCTACCGGTCGAAACATCCCCATACATCGGGGATGTCGCGGGAAGCCGCAAATGAAAAGCCCGTCGATCTCGCACATCGACGGGCCGGGGCAGAGAATATCGGTAGCCTCTGCCCCTCCATTATAACATATTTTGGAGGGATTGAACATGATCAACAACTACAACCCGCGCTACTTTGAAATCCTCTATCAGAATTGCTTTGGCACATTGCTGAAAGCGTTCAAAGTTTCGGAGAATGAAATCCCAGAAGAAAAAGACTTCGGATGGAACGGATGCCGGTTGGTGGACTGGGAAGAAACGGACTTCGAACACTTTCGCCGCAAGCAATATAGGTTTTTCAAGGAATTCCCTGAATTTGATGAAGGACATCCCCAGAGTATGGAAGTTTTGAAGACAGCGCTTATGAAAGGGAAAGCCACTAGACATTTGTACACAGAAAAAACAATTACCTAGTGAAATACAGGACCGCCCCGATCCGGGGCGCGTCGTCATGAATACGGCAAAAGGAGTTGATCTAATGGACAGACTTGACGTGATGATCGAGGCGGTGCAACGGGCAGAACAGGATTTGCGCGATTACCGCTGGATGGCGGATCGTGTGGCCGAGTATCATGCCCGGAACCGCGACGATGACGTTTCCGCCGCGACGGCGAAATACGGGATCGAGGCGACGATGCCGCGGGCGTCTGGTATCTCGGATCCCGTTGCGAGGGAAGTGCAGAAGCGGATGCGTGAATGGGAGCGCATCAAACGGTACGAGGAAAAGCTGATACGGATCGACGACGCCGTTTCTCGGATCACGGATGAACGGGTGCGGGCTGTGGCCGAGGCGCTGATGGATGGCGAAAGGCTTTATATGATCGCCCAGCAGATCGGCGTGTCCAGATCAACCGCGTATGAACTGAGGAAACAGGTCATCCGGCATCTGGCGATGGCGCTGTATGTCACCGAATTGAACGCCTGAGCCGGAAAAATCAGAAAATGCGGAAAAGCTGAACTTCGCTTGCAATCCGATGTCGCCCCGGATTACAATACGGGCAAACAGAATATGCCTCCGAGATCGGTCGAGAACCTTCTGGTTCCGGCCTTTTTTATCGAAAAAAGTTGTTGCCAAAAGGATACTGTTTTGATATAATAAAGATAGAAAGAGAGAACAAAAACAACTAAACGGAGGTAATGAAGATGTATACAATCAAGTGGCAAGAGTTCGACCGAAATGACAGATTAATTACCAAAATGAAGGAATTTAAGACAGAAGAAGCCATGGCGAAGTTCATCGACAAGTTGTTCAAAAAGGATAGTTTTTATCAAGTGTTAGCTACTAGCAATGAAGGGAGGTAATGAAAGTGAAAATCCATGTATACGGAAAAAACAAGCCGATGTTGAGAGGGTTTGACAAAGACGGGAATTACAAAGAGTTTAGAACAGCAAGTTATTCGGGACATAGGATAGCAAAAAGTTTGATCGAAGCACAAAAGTACATCCAAGATTTTCTCAAACGGGATTGGGATGTACAGATCGAAGTAGAAACATAAAAAGCCACCCGCGACCAAGCAGAGTGACTTTTCGAGGAAGGATAGAGCGCAGACTATCCTTCCTCCCTATCATAAACCATAGGGAGGATAATTTCAATGAACGTCTACAAAATTGTCACCGACCGGATCATCGCAAAGCTGAAACAGGGCGTTGTGCCGTGGCGTAAACCGTGGGTGAATGGGCAACCGCCGGTGGCTGTTAACTGGACGACGCAAAAACCGTACCGGGGCATTAACCAATGGTTGCTGGAGCCGGGCGAGTACGCCACCTTCAAGCAGATTGCCGAAGCCGGCGGCCGGGTGAGGAAGGGCGAGAAAGCCCAGATCGTGGTCTTCTGGAACTGGATCGAAAAGGAAGACGAAGAAACCGGCGAGGTCGAAAAAATCCCGTTCCTGCGATACTATAACGTCTTCGAGATCAACACGCAAGTGGAGGGGTTACAGAGCAAGCGAAAGCCGGTTCAGACGTTCGACCATGATCCCATCGAGGCTGGTGAGAAGATCGTCAGGGGATACGCTGACTGTCCGGAAATTCGGTATGCTTCGGGTCGGGCATACTACCACAAGGCGCTGGACTATATCGTCGTGCCGCCGCTGATTGACTTCCCGAATCCGAACGAGTTTTATTCGGTGCTGTTCCACGAGATGGTCCACAGCACGGGTCACCCGGACAGGCTGAACCGGAAAGGGGTTGCGATACCCGCCGCTTTCGGCGACAAGGATTATAGCAAGGAAGAACTGGTCGCCGAGCTGGGCGCCGCGATGCTGTGTAGTCTGGCTGGGATCGAGGACGCGACGATCAACAACAGTGCGGCGTACATTCAAAACTGGCTTGAACAACTTGGGAATGACTCGAAGCTGATCGTTTACGCCGCCGCACAGGCACAGAAAGCGGTGGACTATATCACCGGAAACCAATATCAAACCGAATGACGGACGCCCCTAACGGGGCGTTTTTTAATATAAATCAAGGAGGAAGAAAAATGGTCAAAGTCTATTGCGCGTATGATGAAATGGTTGACATTACAAAGCTGGTTCCGAATCCGAGAAACCCGAATCAGCATTCAGATAAACAGATCGAACTGCTTGCAAAGATCATCGAACATCAAGGTTGGCGCGTACCGATCACGGTTTCAAAACGTTCGGGCTTCGTTGTGCGTGGCCATGGTCGCTTGCAGGCGGCTGAAATTTTGGGAGTAGAAAAGGTCCCGGTCGATTATCAAGATTACGCAAGCGAAGCAGAAGAATGGGCTGATTTGATCGCGGATAATAGGTTGTCTGAGTTATCTCATATGGACAATCAGATGCTGAAAGATTTGATACAAGAGATTGATTCAGGCGAAATTGATTTGACTTTGACAGGATACGATGAATCGGAAATAGAACGTCTTATGACGCAACATTTTGAAGCGCCTGATGAGTTTGAAATGCTCGATGTGGATGATATAGAGACAGAATACAGATGTCCGAAATGTAATTATGAATGGAGTGGCAAACCGCGATGAAGCCTGAATATAGAGTTCCTAGCATGAAGGAGATCGAGCAGATTCCGCATAACGGTTTTAATGTGGTATCGACTTTTAGCGGTTGCGGCGGTTCGTGTTTGGGGTATCGCATGGCAGGCTACAAGGTGCTTTACGCGAATGAATTCATTCCAGCGGCGCAAGAAACGTATAAGGCAAATCATCCGGAAAGTTATTTGGATACCCGTGATATTCGAACTGTTCAGCCGGAAGATATTCTGGAAATCACCGGATTGCAAAAAGGAGAACTGGACATATTCGATGGTTCCCCGCCTTGCGCTTCCTTTTCGACAGCAGGAAAACGAGAAAAAGGCTGGGGTGAAGTGAAAACATACTCGGATACAAAACAGCGTGTCGATGACTTGTTTTTTGAGTATACGCGCTTGCTTCGCGGGCTTATGCCGAAGGTGTTCATTGCCGAGAACGTCAAGGGGTTGGTGCTTGGAACCGCAAAGGGTTATTTCAAGGAAATTATGCGAGAATTGAAATCATGCGGTTACCGGGTAAAAGCAAGCGTGCTCAATGCAAAATGGTTAGGCGTTCCGCAAAACAGGGAGCGTCTTATTTTTATCGGTGTGCGTGAGGATTTAAATATTGAACCCGTATTTCCAAAGCCGTTGCCCTATTTTTATACAGTCGAAGATGCATTTAAGAATCTTCCTGCTGAAAACGAAGCACAAGCGCAAGAGTTAAGGGAAAGCGCCAAAAAATATATTAGAGGTTGGTATGGAGTATTAAAAAAAATCCCCAAAAATCCATCGAGAATAATTAAGGGAAGCGCAGTAAAAAACGGAAGTTACTTTAATCTATCGCGGTTGAGTTTTCTTCATCCGTCCGACACGATTTGCCAAACGAACGGACTCGCAAACGCTTCGGGTAACTGTCATCCAGCAGAGGATAGAAAATTGACTATATACGAACTCAAACGCATTTGTGCTTTTCCAGATGACTTCATATTGACGGGCACATTTGAACAACAATGGGAGCGCTTAGGACGAGCCGTTCCTCCTCTGATGATGCGAGAAGTCGCAAAAACGGTGGAGCGTGAAATTTTATGCAAACTAGTTTGAATCATGAACCGAAAACGGATAAATGGCAATTCGATGAAGAAGTAACCGCCGTATTCGATGATATGCTTGAGCGCAGTATCCCTGATTATTACAACATGCGAGAACTGGTGCATAAGCTGACGAAAAAATACGCAAGACCAAACACCGTCATTTTGGATTTGGGATGCTCGACTGGCGGTGCGATCAAAAAAGCGATCAACGAATTACCGAACAATTTTTTCATCGGCATTGAGGTTTCGGAGCCGATGCGTCAAAAAGCAAAAGATAATTTCAAGGGAATCGATCGGGTTGCAATTGTAAATCATGATTTGAGAAACGGACTTCCAAAAATCGGGGAAAAAGTTAGTGTAATTTTATCTGTGTTGACGATACAATTTACGCCGATTGAATATAGGCTCAATATCATCAAGGATGTTTACAAAACGCTAGCCGACGGCGGCGTTTTTATTTTTGTCGAAAAAGTGCTTGGCGAAACGGCAGAAATTGACAATACGCTTGTTGAACTTTATTACGGGCTTAAAGGTGAAAACGGATATACACATGAGAAGATACAGAAAAAACGAAAGTCCTTAGAAGGCGTATTGGTTCCAGTTACGTCAAGCTGGAATATAGAACTTTTGCGAAAGTCCGGTTTTCAAAATATCGATTGCTTCTGGAGAAACCTTAATTTTGCCGGATATATTGCGATCAAGTAGGAGGTAGGTGCTATGTGAATGAGCAAAAAAGGAGGACGAAAAGGAAAATATCGTGAGTGGCTTACCGAGGAAGGTTTAACCAAATTAGAAGGCTGGGCGCGTGATGGCTTGACGGACGAACAGATCGCGCACAACATCGGCATAGCGACAGGAACACTCTATGAATGGAAAAACCGTTTCCCTGAAATAGATGAGGCCTTAAAAAAGGGGAAAGAAGTCGTCGACATTCAGGTCGAAAACGCGCTTTTAAAAAGAGCGCTGGGCTACTCCTACGAGGAAACAAAAGTTATCGTGGAAACGGACGGCAGAAAACGAGTGGAGCGCGTGCAAAAGCATGTTTTGCCTGACGTGACAGCGCAAATATTTTGGCTCAAAAACAGAAGGCCAGACAAATGGCGTGATAAGCATGAGGTTGATTACGGTGATCGTGTACATGGAAATATACAAGACTACATCGCCGCGCTAAATGAAATTTCAAAGGACGTATGGAACGATGAAGCGGAATAGGGCTTCAGCGTTTGAATGGCACCCGTTCAGCCGAAAGCAAAAGCAATTGCTCACATGGTGGATGCCGAAAAGTCCGTACCGGGATTATGACATTGTGATCAGTGACGGTGCAATCCGTTCCGGGAAGACGGTCGCCGGGATTGACAGCTTCATCACGTGGTCGCTTCACACGTTCCGGGGCCAGAACTTCATCATATCCGGGAAGTCCATCGGTGCGCTGAAACGGAATGTTCTGCGGCCCACGTTTCAGATGATGGCCGCGAAAGGGATTCCGTACCGCTACAACAGGTCGGAAGGCTATATCGAGATCGGGAGTAATACCTATTACACGTTCGGGGCAAATAACGAGGCCAGTCAGGACGTGTTGCAAGGTTTGACGGCGGCGGGCGCATATGCGGATGAAGTGGCGTTGTTTCCGCGTTCGTTCGTAGAGCAGATGATCGGTCGTTGCTCTGTCGAGGGATCAAAAATCTTCATGAACTGCAACCCGGCTGGGCCATATCACTATATCAAAACGGACTATATCGACAGGGCCGAGGAAAAGAAAATCCTTCGACTTCACTTTACGCTCGACGACAACCTGACGCTTTCGGAGGAAATCAAAGAGCGCTATCGCAGGATGTTCACCGGAGTGTTTTACCAACGGAACATTCTCGGCATGTGGGTGATGGCCGAGGGCGTTATCTATGATATGTTTGACCGCGAGAAGCACGTCGTTCCGACGCGCCCGCGGCCTTATACGCAGTATTACGTGAGCATGGACTACGGCACCCAAAACCCGACGACGTTCGGGCTGTGGGGGCTGTTCAACGGTGTCTGGTATAAGGTCAAAGAATACCATTATGACGGCAGGGCGGAGGCCCGGCAGAAGACGGACGAGGAATACTACGAGGATTTGGTGGAGTTCGTGGGGAATCTGCCGATTCGCTCGTTGATCATTGACCCGTCGGCGGCGTCGTTTATTACGCTGGTGAGAAAAAAAGGCCGGTTCCATGTGCGAAAGGCCAAAAATGACGTGCTGGAGGGTATTCGGAACGTGGCGACCGCGCTGGCGACAGGCCGGATCAAATATAACGATTGTTGCAAAGAGACGTTCCGCGAGTTCGCTTCTTATGTCTGGGACCAGAAGGCGCAGGAGAAGCGCGGCGAGGATGCTCCGCTTAAAATGAACGACCACCATATGGATGCCGACCGTTACTTTGTGAACACGGTCGTGATGCGGGATTCCGCAATATCTTTCGCGTAAAGGCGGTGAGACTGTGCCGACGTTGACTGACGAAATCATTGAGATCATCGAATCCGGGGCGAGCGGCGCCCTGACGATGGAGCAAATCATCAAGCTCGAAATCGACGAGTGGATGGCATCGAACGAGCGCCTTTTGATGCTGACCGGCCAGCGATATTACGAGGGCGATGCGGACATTCTGGGCCGCAAGCGCATGGTCGTGGGCGAGGATGGGGAGCTGATCGAGGCCGAGAATCTTGCGAACAACCGTCTTGTTCATAACTTCGTGCGGAAATTGGTCGATCAGAAGGTCGGCTATCTGCTCGGGTTGCCGCTGACTGTCCAGACGACGAACGAGGAATACCAGAAGCGGCTGAACGAGATTTTCAATCGGGCGTTCCTGCGGATGCTCAAGAATCTCGGAAAAGAAGCCATCAACAAGGGAAAGGCGTGGCTTCACGTCTATTACAACGAGGATGGAGAGCTTAGCTTCAAAAAAATTCCCAGCGAGGAAATCATTCCACTGTGGCGCGACGCGGCGCACACGGAGCTTGACGCTGTTATCCGTGTATATGAGGTTGAGACGTTCGACGGCCCGACGAAGAAGATCGTCACGAAGGTCGAGTTTTGGAGCAAGGAAGGCGTTCAGCGGTACGTTCTCGATTCGGGAATTCTTTACCCGGATGTGGAAGCGGGAGAGTACGCGCCGCATGTCATGCTTGATCGCGGTGACGGAAACGCGGAGGGCTACAACTGGGAGAGGATTCCGTTTATCTGCTTTAAGTACAACGACGAAGAACAACCGCTCGTGAAGTTTGTGAAGTCGCTGGTCGATGACTACGACAAGCACACAAGCGATAACAGTAATAACCTTGAGGACTTGCCGAATAGCACCTATGTGCTTCGCAATTATGACGGAACTAATCTGGGCGAATTCCGTCGTAATCTTGCTATCTACAGGGCCGTGAAGGTGTCCGACGACGGCGGCGTGGACACGATCAACCTGAATATCAACGTCGAGGCCTCCGAGAAGCATTTGGACCGTCTGCGGAAGGACATCTACGAGTTTGGCCGGGGTGTGGACACGCAATCGGAGCGGTTCGGAGGCGACCGGTCGGGCGTGGCGCTCAAGTTCCTCTATGCTGATCTCGACATGGACGCCAATATCATCGAGACGGAGTTTCAGGCGTCGCTGGAACAACTGCGTTGGTTCATCGACACGCACCTTGCGAATACGACCGGAGCCGATTATTCCGGTGAGCAGGTGGATTTCATCTTCAATCGCGACATCATCATTAACGAATCCGATGTGATCAACAATGCGAAGTCCAGTGTCGGCATTATCTCGGACGAGACGATCATCGCAAACCATCCGTGGGTGACCAATGTTCAGTCCGAGCTGGAGCGCATTGAGGCCCAGCGCCAGCGTGATATGAACGCCTTCGAGAATTATCAAGGCTTCAGTGAACAGGGGCAGGCGCAAGAAGACGGCGCGCAGGCGGGCGAAACTGAATGACACCGGACCGTGAGTACTGGCGCCGCCGAAGCGAGCAAGTCGCTCTGATGCAGTATGAAAAGGCCGACCGGTATGCCGAGCGCCTTCTGAAAGAGTATCAGAGGGCGATCCGAAGGATCGAGCGCGACATCGAAGCCTTTTACGCCCGGTACGCGGTCGAGAATCAGGTCACGATGGATGAAGCACGCCGTCTGCTGACAGCCGGGGAACTGCGCGAGTTCCGCATGACGCTGGAGGAATTTATCGAGAAGGCCAAAAACAACGTTGATGGCCGCTGGACGCGCCAACTGAACGCGGCGTCGTATAAAGCCCGCATTAGCCGTCTGGAGGCGCTTTTGATCCAGATAAGGCAAGAGGTTGAGGTTCTGCTTGGAAACGCCCACGCGGGCACGCAGGAGCTTCTGGCTGGTATCTACGAGGACACCTACTATCGAACCGTGTATGAGGTTCAGCGGGGGCTCGGGATCGGCGTTTCGTTTGCCCCGCTTGATAGATCGACCATCGAGAAGGCGATCATGACGCCGTGGCTTGGCGAGAACTATTCCGAACGTATATGGGCCAACCGGGATAAGCTGGTGCGTGAATTGCAGACAAAGCTGACGCAGGCGTTCATCCGGGGCGAGGGCGTGGCGCAGACGGCAAAAGACTTGGCCGAGCGGATGCAGGTGTCGTACTCTAGCGCCGAGCGGATTGTCCGAACCGAGAGCAGTTTTGTCACCCATCAGGCGACATGGGATGGCTACAAGGCGAGCGGTGTAGTTGAGCAATACGAGTATCTGGCTACACTGGACAGCCGAACGAGTGAGATTTGCCGTGCGATGGATGGCAAGGTGTTTCGGTTGAGCGAGAAGGAAGTCGGCGTAAACTATCCGCCGCTTCATCCGAATTGCAGATCGACTGTGGTTCCGTATTTTGATGATGAGGATGATCCGGGTGAGCGCATCGCCCGTGACGCTGACGGGGATGTGTACTATGTTCCGGGTAACATGACGTATCGGGAATGGCTCGAGCGCTATGTGGAGGGTCGATGAATCATGCCGATCATGCGTTGTCAGAAAAACGGGAAACCCGGCTTCAAGTGGGGCGAGCGTGGAACGTGCTACACGTACACGCCGGGGGATAGGGCGGGCAGAGAGCGGGCGCGGGAAAAGGCGCTGGCTCAAGGCCGGGCAATCGAAGCGAGCAAGCGGGCCAAATAGGCCTGTTTGTTATTTCCGCCGCTTTGGTATTTCAGGCGTAAAACGAAAGACGCTACCGGACGCGACCGGGTAAAAAGCGCAAGCGAACGAACGGGAGGATGATTTTCATGGACTGGCTCAAGCAACTGCTGGAGCAACACGGAGTTGCCGGGGAGGTGGTGCAGAACGTTGTGGCCGCCGCCGAGGAAAAGCTCAAGGACTTCGTTCCGAAACACCGTTTCGATGAAGTGAACGAAGCGAAGAAGCAACTGGCCGAACAGCTTGCGGAGCGTGACAATCAGCTTTCGCAACTGAAAAAGGCGGCAGGGGACAACGAGGAACTGCGGAAGCAGATCGAAGTGCTCCAGAACGAGAACAAGGAGCGCGAGAAGGAGTATCAGGGGCGCCTGCGGGATATGGCGATCACGACAGCGATCAAGCTGGCCGTGGCTGGCGAGGCGCACGATCCCGATTTGGTGGCGAGCCTGATCGACAAGGGCAAGATCGAAGTAGACGAACAAGGCAACATCAAGGGCGGTCTGGATGACCAGATCAACAGCCTGCGCGAGTCGAAGGCGTTCTTGTTCGTTCCGAAGCAGGCCGACCAGCAGGCGGCGAAGTTTAAGGGGATGAATCCTGCCGAGGGGCGTGAACCGTCGAAGGGCGGGATCAAAAACCCGTGGAGCAAGGAGCATTTCAACTTGACTGAACAAGGCCGGATTCTGCGGGAAAACCCGGAACTGGCCGAACAACTGAAAGCACAAGCAGGAGGTTGATTTTAAATGTCCACGAAGATTGCAGACGTTATCGTCCCTGAGGTGTTTACGCCCTATGTGATTCAGCGCACGATGGAACTGTCGGCACTGTTCCAATCAGGCATCGCTCAACGGACTTCTGAGTTCGACCGGCTGGCAAGCTCGGCGGCGCGTACCGTTCAAATGCCGTTCTGGGGCGATCTGTCGGGCGACGATGAAGTGCTGGACGATAGCACCGCTCTGACGCCGGGCAAGATTCAGGCGAGCAAGGATGAAGCCGTGATTCTGCGCCGGGGCCGCGCGTGGGGCGCGAATGATCTTGCCGCCAACCTTGCCGGTGATGATCCGATGCGGGCTATTGGCGATTTGGTCGCATCGTACTGGGCACGCCGGTATCAGGCCGCGCTGATCGCAACACTCGAAGGCGTGTTCGACGCCGCGAACATGACGACGAACGTCCATGATATTTCTGGCGAAACTGGGGATGACGCCATTATCAGCGCGAAGACGGCTGTGGATGCCGCTCAGAAGCTGGGCGATGCAAAGGCTCAACTGACGGCCATCATCATGCACAGCGCAACCGAGGCGACGCTCAAAAAACAAGACTTGATCGAGTATCTGCCTGCATCTACCAATGGCACGATGCAGATTCCGACGTTCCTCGGCAAGCAGGTTATCGTTGATGATGGTGTTCCGGTCGATACGACTAACGGCATCTATACGACATACCTGTTCGGTCCGGGTGCCGTGGCTTATGGCGAAGGCAACCCGGTCGGTTTCGTTCCGACGGAAACGGATCGCGATTCGCTGGCTGGCGAGGACTATCTGATCAACCGCCGGACGTTCATCCTGCATCCGCGCGGGGTGCGCTTTACGTCGCAAAGCGTGTCCGGTGTATCGCCGGATAACACGGAACTGGCGGACGGCGACAACTGGACGCGGGTGTTCGAGCCGAAGGCGATCCGCATCGTCAAGTTCGTCCACAAGATCGCGTGAGGGTGGCGGCTATGAGTGTTACCGCTTTTAACCGCCGCAGGCGCTTGCTTGCGGCGGCTTCCCAACAAGCCGATGTGAAGGTGATTGAGATCGCCAGCGGCCACGAATACGCCCAAAATGTCGAGCAGACGGGCCGCGAACAGCCGGGAGACGCCCAGCAGGTCGAGAAAGGTGGGCGGAAGCATGGACGAACGTCTCGAAAAACTCAAAATGCTTCTGGGGATCGAGGGAACGAATGATGATGAACTGCTGACGTTCATTCTCGAATCCACCGAGCAGAAAATCCTGAACTACTGCAATATCAAGTCTTTGCCTGCCGAACTGGAAAACGTGCTTGTCGAAATGGCCGCCGACTTCTACGATACGTCCGATGGGGTGCCGTCCAGTTTGCAGGTCGGGGATACGTCCGTGTCGTACCGGAAGGACGAGGACAGTATCATCCGGGAGTATAAGGCTCAACTGCATCGGTTCCGGCGGGTGGCGTGGTCATGAGGCTGGCATACGAATCGCACCGGCGGAAGATCGAACGGCTGTATGAGGACCGGGCTTCGATCAGTCGTTACGGAGAGTACACCGATCCGCATACGACCGAAACGAAGCTCGGTCTTGTTCTTGTTTACGAGAACGTTCCTTGCCGCTTGTCTCGTCTGGGGATGGGGACGAACCGGCAGACCGAGACGGTCAACGAGATCGCCTATGAGACGAAACTGTTCATCAGCCCGGACTATGAGATCAAGCAAGGCGACGTGATCGAGGTTACGCGGGGAACTGTCAAGCGCGTTTACAAGGCTGGTGAGCCTGTCGTTTACTTGACGCATCAGGAAATCAGCCTCCAGAGGGGGGCGAATGCATAATGGCGCAAATTATCCACTTCCGAACGCCTCATGATGACGTGGTTGAGTTGCTGGAAACCATTCTCCAGCAGGCGAAGAACGGGGAAATCGAGGGGTTCGTGATTGCCGCGCAAATGAAGAACGGCGAGATCGCTTCTGGCTGGGCTGGTCTGGACATCGGGGCGAGGCAAAACCTTGTTTCCCACTTGCAAATCGACCTGATGTACCACGTCGTCAAGGTGAATATGGATCAGCTTCTGGGGTTCTGACATGGCGAAGTGGGCGAATTTTGACTTCTCCGAACTTCGGAGGCTGGCCGGGGCGTTCAACAAGGCGCTGGATGATCGCGTCATCGAGCGGTTTATGCGCGACTTCCTGCTGGAAATGGCGTTTCGTGCCGAGCGGAAGATCAAGAAGCGGACACCGGTGAATACCGGTCATCTGCGACGAAACTGGAAGGTCGGCAGAGTTGAACGCCACGGTAATGCGCTCGTGGTGGAGATTTACAACCCGGTTGATTATGCCAGCTTCGTCGAATACGGCTTTCGTTCCCACTGGGTGCCCGGCTACTGGAAAGGCAAGTCGTTCGTGTATGATCCGAACGCTCAAACCGGGATGTATGTCGGCCCGAAGGACGGCTGGGTGCCCGGTCGGTTCATGGCGACCATATCCATGCAGGAAATCGAACGGGAACTGCCGCGCTATCTGGAGCGCCGGGTCATGGAGCTATTGGACGGTATTATGAATGGCAGGCCGCCGAGGAAGGGGTGAGGCGATGCCGGTTGTCGAGATGAATGATATTCGCACCGCTGTCATGCGGCGGCTGGCCGCCAGCTTCCCTGACGTAAAGCGGTACGGCGAAGAAATCCGGCAGGGATTCGAGGAACCTTGCTTTTTCGTTAAGCTGTTGAACGCTTCGCAGATGCAGGAACTGAACACCCGGTACAGGCGGACGCATAGCTTCGACATCCACTACTTCCCGCAGGACAATTCCAACGAGGAAGCGCATGACATGGCTGAAAAGCTGTACGATGTGTTGGAGTTGATCGAGTACGACGGGGTGCAGTATCAGGGCACCGGAATGAACCACGAGATCGTGGACGGGGTGCTTCACTTTTTCGTGGATTATGCGTTCCGCGTCCGGCGCGTGGTTCCCGAACCGCCGAAAATGGAGTCGATGGAACAGGAGGGACGACTCAAATGAGCAAGAAGGAGCAGGAAAAGAAAGCGGGAGCGGTCACGTTCCCGAAACGGCAGTTCCTGAAAGCCGCTAATTTCACGCGGGTCGAGCGCGATGTGCTGGCCGCCATTCTGGAGGACGGCAAGCAGTACACGCTCGATGAGGTTCAGAAACTGCTGAAAGACTTCAAGGCAAGGAGGGTTCAGTAACTATGGCAGGCGGAACGTGGGTTGCTCAAAACAAGGTTCGGCCCGGCCTGTACGTCAACTTTCGGAGTGAGGCGCAGGCTGTCGGCACGCTCGGAGACCGAGGCATCGTGACGCTCCCGGCTGTGCTTTCGTGGGGGCCGAGCAAGGAAGTCGTGACGATTGAGGCCGGACAGAACGTGACGGATATTCTCGGCTATGACATTACGGCGCCGCAACTGGTACTGGTGCGCGAAGCGCTGAAACGCGCCCGAACGCTTCTGCTTTACCGGCTGAATACAGGCACACAGGCGTCCGCGACCATTGGAACGAGTGATCCGGTCACGGTCACGGCGAAATACGGTGGCGTCCGGGGAAACGACATAACGGTGGCTGTGCAGGCGAATGTTGATGATCCCGAGCTGTTCGATGTCATCACGTATGTGGACGGTCGCGAAGTAGACGTGCAGACGGTTGCGAGCCGCGCCGAACTGCAAGACAATGCGTGGGTGACGTTCGGTACGTCCGGCACGTTGGAGGCGACCGCCGGGGTGAATCTGACCGGCGGCACGGATGGCACCGTGACGAACGCCGAATATACGGACTATCTGGCCGCCATCGAACTGTTTGACTTCAACACGCTGGCCGCTCCGGTTAGTGATGCGACACTGAAAGGCGTGTTCGTCTCGTTTGCGCGGCGCCTGCGTGAGGACGAGGGCAAGAAGATTCAGGTCGTTCTGCCGGACTACGCGACCGCTGACTACGAAGGCGTTATCAGCGTCAAAAACGGCGTAGTGCTGTCCGATGGCACGGCGCTGAATAATGTGCAGGCTACTGCATGGGTGGCCGGTGCAACGGCGGGCGCGAACGTCAACCAATCGCTGACGTATGCGGCCTACGACGGTGCTGTGGATGTGGACACGCGCTATACGCATACCCAGATCGTGCAGGCGCTCCAGAACGGTGAGTTCCTGTTCGTGCCTTCGGATGGCCGGGCCATCGTCGAGCAGGACATCAATACGTTCACGAGCTTTACGCCCGAGAAGCGATCTCACTTCTCGAAGAACAGGGTCATCCGGGTGCTGGACGCCATCGGAAATGATCTTAAGCGCATCTTCGAGCAGTTCTACGCCGGGAAGGTTGACAACAACGTTGACGGGCGGAACCTGTTCAAGAACGAAATCGTGAACTATCTGACCGCTCTGGAAAATATCGGCGCGATTCAGAACTTCGATTCGCAGGCCGATGTGACTGTGGTGCAGGGCACCGATGTGGATAGCGTGTATGTCGAGCTGTACGTCCAGCCTGTGGACGCAATCGAGAAGGTCTACATGCAGGTTATCGTTCGCTAAAGGAGGGGTAATATATGCCGTTCATGAACGAAATGGACGCCATCAGCGGTAAGCATGCGAAGGCGTTCATCACGATCAATGGGCAGGTCGAGGAACTTTTCTATGCCCGGTCGCTGGAAGCGACTATCGAGAAGAACAAGACGGATGTGCCGGTCGTTGGAAAAACAAATGTCGGCCAGAAGGCAGTCGGCTGGACTGGCACGGGGACGCTGAATATCTACTACGTTACGTCACTGTTCCGACGTCTGGTGCGTGATTACATCAAGACTGGCCGCGACTTTTATTTTGACTTGACGGTATCGAACGAGGACCCGACTTCTGCGGCAGGGCGTCAGACGGTCGTGCTCAAGAATTGCAACCTCGACAGTGTGATCGCCGCGCAATTCGATGCAACGAGTGACGATCCGCTTAATGAGGACATCTCGTTTACGTTCGACGACTACGACATGCTGGAACAATTTGCGCCGCTTAACTGACGTGGCGCCCGGAAGGAGATAACACATGAGCAATTTGCAGGCGTTTTTTGCACAGAACGCGAAGGCGGAGATTGTCGATGAAGTGGTCGTTTCCGACCGTTTCAAGGACGAGAATGGCAAACCGATCCCGTGGAAGGTTCGGGCGATCACGGAGTCCGAGAATGAACAGCTTCGGAAGGCGGCCACGCAATACGTAAAGGGTCCGGGTGGCCGCCGGGTGGCTGAAATTCAGCCCGAAGCCTACATGGCGAAGGTTGTTGTGTCGAGCGTGGTGTTCCCGGACTTGAAGGACGCCGAACTCCAGAAGTCTTACGGCGTTTTGGGCGCAGAAGATTTGCTCAAGAAAATGCTTCTGTCCGGCGAATATGCGCGACTGGTGCAGGCCGTGCAAGAAATCAACGGATTCGACAAGGACATCAACGAGCTTGTTGAGGAAGTAAAAAACTAATCAAGGAGGGCGATGGCGAGTGGAACTACGCCTACTACGCCCTCCACAAGCTCGGGATCAAGCCGTGGGAACTGGCTGAGTATACAGTCGAGCAGAAGGCCGCGCTGTATGCGATGATCGATGTTCGGATCGAAGCTGAGAAGAAGGCAGAAGCTCAAGCAAAAAAGAAACCATCTTCCCCCAAAAGGCGTAAAAGATGATAGAATGTTGTCAAAAGGCGAATGGAGGGGTTCAGATGGCTGGTGCTTTGCTGTTGCTTCTGCTTCTGGTGGTGGCGGTGTGGTTGTGGCGGAAAGAGGCTCGAGAAGCAAAGCGTCTAGGCGCGAAGCTTTACACCGCCGCCTTCCATCTTCTCGGGGTTCCGGGACTAGAGCCGAAGAAGATCGTGAGGCTGTTCTTTGCCGATGACCGGCTCATTATCCGGTCTGGTAAGCAGACGTTTGAACTGAATTATGACAAGGTGACGGCAATCAAGGCCGCACGCAAGACGGACTTGATACAGAAGAACAAGTCCGTAATCGGTAGAGGTGTTGTTGGCGGAGTAGCGTTCGGTGGTGTTGGCGCTATTGTGGGCGCATTATCCGCTGTCGGCGGAAAAAAGGCGACGAAAGGAAACCTGCTGATCGTCTACTATGAGCCAGACGGGCAGGACGAGCCGCAACCGATGGCGTTCGACTTGAGAAAGACATCGCGCCCGGCGAGATTTGAAAAATTCGTTCTGAGCCAGCGCCCGGAATTGGCCGCGCAGGACTACATAGCATTGTAAATTCACGCCCTTCGGGGCGTTTTTTATATATCTTCGAGGGAAAGGCGGTGAGAGTATGCCAACGGTAACTGCAACACTGAAAATGTTCGACGCTATGACAAAGCCGCTTCAGCAGATCACGAACAGCATGAACCTGATGATCCGGTCGATGGAGCAGATGCAGAAAACTTCCAACCGAAATCTGACGGTTGACCGCACGTTGATCGCGGCGAAAAAACAACTTGCGGCGGCTGAAGCCGGGATTAAGCAAAGCATCGGCGCCGCGAAACAGGCTCAGGACAAGTTCAATCAATCGGTTAAGAATACAAAGCAGTCTGCCGACGGCCTGTCGTCGTCGATTAAGAATTGGGCGACTGGTCTGGCCGCCGCATATCTGACTGTTCAGGGAATTCTAAGCGCTTTGGAATCGGCAGATACGTTCATTTCGGCGCGGGCGCGGCTGGATTTGATCGTCGATGAAGGGCAATCCGTGGACGATTTGCAGGCGCAAATTCACGCCGCCGCACAACGGGCGCGTGGCGATTTTATCGCCATGACCGACAATATTGCCCGTCTGGGGATTCTGGCGAGTGATGCGTTCAGTTCGAGCGGTGAGATCGTCGCGTTCGTCGAGACGTTGCAGAAGGCGTTTACGATCAGCGGCGCCGGGGCGCAGGAACAAGCCGCCGCTATGTATCAACTTTCTCAGGCGATGGCCGCTGGGCGACTGCAAGGTGACGAGTTCCGTTCGATCATGGAGAACGCCCCGATGCTGGCTGACGCGATTGCCCGGTATCTCGGTGTATCGAAGGGCGAACTGCGCGAACTTTCGTCGGAAGGGGCGCTGACGGCTGATATAATCAAGGCCGCCCTATTCTCGGCGGCAGATGATATCAACGCTAAATTCGCGGAAATGCCTATGACGTTCGGTAGCGCCTTTCAAATAGCTCGGAATGAGGCGTTCAAGGCGTTTGGCCCCGTGTTCCAGCAAATGAATGAATGGCTTAATTCGGAGCAGGGCGTGGCGGTCATGCAGGCCATTACGAACGCGATTTATCTGGCCGCCGCCGCCGCGAGTGGTCTGCTGAACGTCTTGACGTGGATCGGTGACACGATTGCGAACAACTGGTCGATCATCGAGCCGATCCTGACGGTCGTGACGAGCGTTCTGCTGGCGCGGATGGTTCAGCAGTTGTGGCGAATGGTCGCCGCGGCGTGGGCGATGGTGCCGCCGCTTTTGGCGCAAGCCGCAGAGTGGCTGGCGATAAACTGGCCGATCTTGGCTGTAGGCGCCGCAATTGGTCTGCTGATTTACGTCTTCAACCAATGGGGCGACGTCGCCGCGAAGGTCATTGGCTTTATCGGCGGGATCATCGGGACGCTGGTTGCGTTCATTTACAACCAGTTCGTCTGGATCGCCAACGGTGTGCTTTCCGTGGCCGAGTTCTTCGCCAACGTCTGGCGCGATCCCATTTATGCTGTCAAAAAGCTTTTCTACGATTTGGCGATTAACGCCCTGAAACAGCTTGAGAAGCTGGCGTCCGGGATCGAGAACATTATCAACAATATTCCCGGCCTGCAAGTGGACATCACTTCCGGGATCAGCAATATACTGAACAAACTGGAAGATGCTCGGGATAGTCTGCAAACCGAAGCCGATGTCGTCGAGCTGATGCGGTTCGAGCCGATGGATTATGCCGAAGCGTTCAACATCGGGCAGGAATGGGGCGAAGCCGCCGGGAATTTTGTGGCCGACAAGGTTCAGGGGGTCTTTGATAAATTTCAAAACTTCGCGCAAGGGTTCAAGCTTGGTGAGAGCGATGCGGCTGAAGATATCAGTAAGTATCTCGCCAACATCGACAAGAACGGCCTTGCGAACGTTGATAAGGTCGGGAAGATCGAGGACACCGTGAACATCTCCAGCGAGGATTTGAAGCTGATGCGCGAGCTGGCCGAAATGAAGTCGATCCAGAATTTCGTGACGCTGACGCCTACGGTGCAGGTCACGACTGGTGATATTCGAAATGATGTGGACGTTGATACCATCGTTCGGCGCATCGAGGAATCGTTGGAGCGTGAAATCGCTAATTCCGCGCAGGGGGTGTTTAACTGATGCTAAAAGCGCAGGTTTCGATTGACGCTGAATCGTTTATAAAAGCCATAAACGAATTGACCGAAGCTGTTCGCCTGCTAAAAGAAAAATTTCATCAATTGGAAACGGCAAATATTACGGTGAACATCATGGAGAGACAATCCGATATTGACGTTGATTATGTCATTAGTCGGATCATTCGTGAATTGAACGATTGCATGAATGGTGATGACTGATGGCGGACTACGGCATTTATCTTTCAGTGGATGACGGCGCTCAAGAAATCCGTATTCCGGTCAACCCGCCTGAAATCGAGGTAGAGACGCCGGGGCAGGGGAAGACGTATCGGATTGTCAAGCTCGGTGAGATCAATTCGATTCAGACTCCGAGCCTGTCTGAAATCAGCTTTGAGAGCTTCTTCCCCGCCCAGCGTTACCCGTTCGTGGTTGGCGAAGAACTGCTAGAGCCATCGAGCTATGTGGAGATGATCGACGAATGGCGCCGCTCCCGGAAGATTGTGCGCCTGATTGTTACGGATGGAACCGTGGACATCAATATGCTAGCGTCCATCGAGGACTTCACGTGGCGGGAAGTGGCTGGCGCGGTGGGCGACATTGAGTATGAAATGACGCTCAAGCAGTATCGGCCTTATGGCCCGAAGCTGGTGCAGATCAAGACGCAGACGCAGAATGATCAGACCGTGGCCGCGGCTGAGAAGAAAGAAACGCGCCCGCAGACGAAACCGCAACCGAAGGTCCATGTGCTGAAACGCGGCGAGACGCTGTGGGCGCTGGCGCAAAAATATCTCGGAAACGGCAGTCGCTGGCCGGAGATCGCCCGCCTGAACGGGATCAAGGATTCTCAGGTGCGGAGCCTGCCGGTCGGGATGCAGATCAAAATCCCGGCATCGTGAGGTGATTCGATGGCGCTGGAAATCCTTTTCGATAACCGGGATGGCAAGATATACGACATTTCGGAGATGGTGACTTCGGTTTCGTGGAAAACCGTCCGCATCGGACAGCCCGGCAGTCTCGATGTGTCGCTGGTAAAGCACAAGGACATGAAGATTGATCCCGGCGCTGTCATCCGTGTCCGAGATGGGTCCAGCAAGATTTTTTACGGATACGTCTTCGCTATCGGACAGGGCGACGACGACGAAATTTCGATAACAGCCTATGATCAGATTCGCTATTTGCTGTCGAAGGATACGTTCGTATTCGCCAATGCGACAGCAGGCGAGATCATCCGCAAGGTGGCCGGTGACTTTGGTCTAACAGTCGGTAATCTCGCTGGCACCGGCTATCGTATTCCGACGCTGGTGGAGGACAACCAGACGGGGCTGGATGTCATCTGCAAGGCGTTGGATTTGACGCTGATCGCCACCGGTAATATCTTCGTATTCTATGACAGTTTCGGAGCGCTTACGCTGACCAACGCGGCGGATATGCGGGTGGACGTGGTGCTCGGGGACGAAAGTTTGGCCTATGGCTACAGTTACGAGCGAAGCATCGACGACGACACGTATAACCGAATTAAGCTGGTGCAGAACAACAAGGAGACGAAGCGCCGGGACGTATATGTGGCTCAGGATAGCACGAATATCGCAAAGTGGGGTCGATTGCAATATTTCGATGTCGTGGACGAGAAGATGAACGCGGCCCAGATCAAGGAACTGCTGAACACGCTGATCCAGCTTAAAAACCGGGAACGACGTTCGCTTAAGATCGACGCGCTTGGCGATTTGCGGATTCGGGCTGGTTGCTATATCCCGGTTATCCTCAATGAATTGGGGATAAATCAGTATTTCCTTGTGGACGAATGCACACACAAGTGGGAAGGTGACGAGCATACGATGCAAATTACGCTCAAGGTGGTGTGATAAATGGCGCTGGCGAACCTGATCCGTCAAGCCAGTCTGGGCGCTATTGAGGCCGGTCAACCCGTCGCTGTGCTATTTGGCACGGTGACGAAAACCGATCCTTTGGAAGTCAATGTCGAACAGCGTTTCACGCTGACGAGTGACTTCCTGATCGTGCCGGAAAGCTTGACGAGGTATGAGGTTGATATTTCGCATACGCATTCGGCGCCCGGTGGAAGTACAGGCGGGATGCAACCGGCGGAAGCCTCGAAGGTTGTGATTCGGAAAGGACTGGAGGTTGGCGACAAGGTGATGCTGTTGCGAATTCAGGGAGGGCGGCAATTCGTCGTTCTCGACAAGGTGGTATAGGTCATGGCGACGCCTACTGGTACGATTATTCCGGCCAATTTAGAGATCGTGGAGGAACAACAGCCGAGCTTGACGTTTGGCATTGACTTCGACCGTGGCCGCGTCATTGGCATGGTTGATGGTCTGGATGCAGTTAAGCAGGCTGTTTTTCTTATTTTGCAGACAGAGCGGTATCGGCATCTGATTTACACGCCGGATTACGGGTGCGAGTTGGAGGGGCTGATCGGTCGCGATCCGCTGTTCGTCCAGTCCGAGTTTAAGCGGCGCATCCGCGAAGCGCTGATGCAGGATGATCGCATCGAGGATGTGACAAACTTCAGCATCCAGTTCGACGGTGACAACGCGCTGGTGCGGTTTACGGTCGTGAGTGCATTCGGCAATTTCGAGGCTGAACAGGAGGTGGGGGGCGGTGTTTGAAAACCAGACGTTCGAGGCGATCCTGACGCGGATGCTGAACCGGGTATCGAACACGCTTGACAAGCGTGAAGGCTCGATTATTTACACCGCACTGGCGCCGATTGCCGTGGAACTGGCGCAGGCATATGCCGATTTGGACGTGTTTATGAGGCTGACGTTTGCCCGGACGGCTGACGGCGACTTCCTGACGTATCGAACAGCAGAAAGTGGTGTTAATCGCAGGCCCGCGACGCCCGCCGTTCGCAAGGGCGTTTTCGACGCCGCTGTGCCGGTTGGTAGCCGCTTCAGGGGCGGGGACGTGGTTTATATCGTTCGCGAACATATCGCCGGGAACGAGTACCGGCTGGAGGCCGAGACTCCCGGTGCTATCGGGAATGTGTATTTTGGCAGTCTGCTTCCCATCGAATACATCGAAGGACTGACGACGGCGATGCTGGCCGACGTGCTGATTCCCGGCGAAGATGAGGAATCCGACGAGGCGCTATATCAGCGTTATCTGGAGGAAATCAACGCTATGCGATATGGCGGGAACGTGGATCAATACCGTGAATGGATCAGCGATATTCCGGGTGTTGGCCGGTTCCGCGTTCAGCCGCTGTGGAATGGCAGAGGGACGGTTCGCGCGATTATTACGGATGCAAATAACAACGTGCCGAGTCAGGAGCTTGTGGACTTGGTGCAGAACACGCTCGATCCCGAACAGGATGCGATGGGTACAGGGCTGGTTCCGATTGGGCATGTCTTCACGGCTGTTGGCGCGATGCCGCAAACTGTAAACGTTGTAATGACAGTTGTGCTGGAGGAAGGGTACGGGCCGTCCGACATCGAGCAGGAAGTTGAGGACATCATTAACGGATACTTCTCGGAGATCAACTTCGAGGAGCCTGACTTTGTACAGACGACGATCCGGCAGTCCGTGATCCTTAGCCGCCTGATCGGGATTGCGGCGGTGCGTGACATCCTGTCGCTGACGCTGAATGGCGTGGATGGCAATATCGTGCTGGAGCCAGACGAAGTGGCACAACTGGGGACGGTGACGATCAATGTCGCTGTTTGAGTGGGTCGAGGAAACCGGTGATTATCTCGGCTATCTCCAGCCCGTCTTGCAGGATATACGCGAGTTTCAGGAGATCGCGAAGGCTGTCAACCCGGAAATTGTGACGCTCAAACAGGCGATTAATAAGGTGCTGAATGAGCAATTTGTGCTGGGCGCCGAGGACACACTGGTGTGGCGCGAGCAGGAATTTGGAATTACCGCCAGCAATGACGAGACGGTGACATTTCGCCGGGAGCGTCTGGTTGAGAGAAAAAGCCGGAAGCCGCCGATTACGTTGCGGACGTTGCGTGACCGGCTGAATACCTATATTGGCACGACGCAGGTGATAATCGAGCTGGTGCCCGGCGAGTATGCGTTCACGATCAGTATGCCGGCTGTTGATGGGTATAAGTATCGGGATATTCAGGCTGTCGTGGATTCGCTGAAACCGGCGAACATGGAATACATTCAGTCACCGTTCTCGGTTGAGCGTATCCGCATCCGGGAAACGAGCCGCGAAATGAAGGTAGCGTATGCGCGGGCTGGACTGGCGCTGGCCGGACTTACGCCTGTAGGAGAGCTTATTTCCGACCGCGTGATTTATCAAAGGTAGGTGATTCTGTTGGCAGTTTCGGATTTTTATAAAGGACAGCTTATCGATCTGACCGATGGTCTGTTAGTGAAAGCTCTGATAAATCAGACGGTAGAACTGACTGATTTAACGGCTACGAAGTATTCGGACAGCATTACGGTCGAATTGATCCTCCCGCCAGATATGATCGTGACGCGGATCGATTTTCTGGACAGCAACAATAATATCGTCACGACGATCACTGGTATCGAGATCGACACGTCCGTAACGACCGTATTCAGCCATAACATTCAGTTCGTTCAAGGGGGTGCGTGAGGATGGACTTTGTGAAAAAGGAATGGCAGTTCCGGGATATCATCAGCGAGAACGAACTGAACCGGATGGAGGATGGGATCGAGGAAGGCATCACGAAAGCGGAGCAGGCGCAACAAACTGCAACTGACGCACAAACTAATCTTGACAACCACGTATCTGCTATCACCGGCGTCCACGGCGCCACGTCAGCGGCAACACCGAACGCGATTGTTCAGCGGGATGCTGCGGGACGGGCGAAGTTCGCGGCGCCTGTGGCTTCTGATGATGCGGCGCGGAAGCAGGATGTCGATGCGGTTGACAGCGCGGCCATGAAAAAGGTCGCAGACAGCGACTTGGATATGAACGCTCGTTCCATCCGGAACTTGTTAACGCTGCACCTGAGAAACGCAACACCACTCACAATCTCCAACGGCGCCATCACCGTTACACAAACCTATCACTCCGTCGATACGGAGGGTGGCGCTCCGACCGATGATCTCGACACGATCAATGGCGGGAACGTTGGGGATATCCTTGTACTACGGGGCGTAACTGGCGCTCGTAAGGTAACGGTCAGACACGGAGTCGGAAATATATACACTTGTGATGGACAGGACGTTACCATTGATACAGGAAACCTGTCTATCATGATGCTGCTTAAAATGAGTGCAACTCAATGGGTTGTGGTAGGTAATCCGGGCATTAAACGCACGGGCGACGCCATGAGGGGTCCGCTCTCTATGGGAGGGTATCGGATTACTGATCTTGCCGCGCCGACAAATGCAAATGACGCGGCGCGGAAGGCGGAAGTGGATGCTATCACCACAGAAAAAATAAACACCACCGCGTATAGACCTGCTACAGAGGACGGTTCCACATACCCGATTGGTGTCACTTCTTTCGCCGTGACCAACGGATTGTCCGATGGGTGGCCGCAAGATGCGGGGGTTGTATCGACGACCAGACTTTCTGACTATCGGTGCCTTCAGATTTTCATGGCATCTGCTACGGGTTCTCATAATGGCCGTGTTTATGTAAGGTCATGGCGTATTGATATTGGATGGAGTAACTGGCGCCGTCAATGGGACGACCGAGAAATGGGGGCAGGAAGCGGCCTCGACGCGGACCTGTTGCACGGTAGACAACCCAGCACGTCTGCAACGGCAAATACGATTGTTCAGCGTGATTCCTCTGGACGTGCGAAGTTCGCGGCGCCTGCGGCTTCTGATGATGCGGCACGGAAGGCGGAAGTGGATGCTCACGCGAACCGCACCGACAACCCACACGCGGTCACGAAGTCGCAAGTCGGTCTTGGAAACGTGCAAAATTATGGCATCGCTTCGCAGGCTCAGGCGGAGGCCGGATCGGCTAACAACGTGTACATGACGCCGCTTCGTACAAAACAAGCGATTGACCAGTTTGTACCTATCGAAACCGGTTCGTGGACACCGGATTTGCGATTCGGTGGGTCTAATGCAGGTATAACCTACAATTACCGAGCGGGGACGTACATCCGGATAGGAGATGTTGTGTATTGGGCAGTTAGAATAGGAATATCGTCAAAGGGAAGTGCATCGGGAGTCGCCGCGATAAACGGTCTGCCCTTTAGCGGCATCACCAGTTTCGCATTTTATCATAGTATTGGTGTTGCGAGAAATATTACCTTACCGAGTGGCCAATGGTTTTCAAGTTATATTGCGAATACGGCGATAAATTTGATGACAAACAACGGCACGAGCGTATTAACAAGCGCAGATTTTTCAAACAATAGCTCAATTGATGCAAGTGGCTTTTACTTTATTTGATGGGAGGCATCCATTGTATGACTGAAACCGTCGAAAAAATCACGTTGGACATGCTCACTCAACAAAGCGTGAGCATAAAGAAACAACAGTACGTTGAGGTCAACGGGGTTGAATATCCCATCGGCGAACCGTGGCGCCGCGCATACGTAAACAGCACGTCTGGTCGCCAGCAAGTACAGGACGAGGTGCCGGAACCGTACCGCTCCGCCATTTTCGCGGTTTGGGGCGACACACCGACAGTCACCGATCCGATTGAACCGATCCCCGAGCAGGATGCAGGAACCGAAAACGAAGAAGGTGAGGGCTCTGCCGAATAGGCGGGGCCTTATTTGTTATGGGAGATGGTCCGATCTCGGCCCGAAACTAGGGGGTGGATAACATCGAGACAGAAGTTGTGAAATATCTTGTCACGCAAGGGCCGTTCGCCGTCCTTTTCATTTGGTTGCTGATTTATGTGATGCGACTGAATGAAAAGCGAGAAATCCGTTTGCACGATATACTGGACAAGTTTTCAGAAAAATACGATGTTATTGTGGATGAACTGCGTGAGATCAAGGAGCGGATTGGACGATGAAACTGATCCGCTATTCCTGTCTCGTTATTTTCTTTTGCGTGGCGGTTGTCGTGCTTCTCGGGACGTTGGATTGGATGACGAAATACATTCTGTATGTTCAGCAACGGTCTGCACTCCATGAACTGATCCGTGGCGGTCAGGAATATGAATCGGTGAAAAAAACCGTGGCATATCTTCAAGGATCGGCAACGAGAACGTTGAATAACCTGAAAAGCACATGCCTGTATTTGGCCCCGCTTCTGGCGGCGGCCTTTTATATTTACCGAAAGGAGAGATGACATCATGCTGATAAAGTGGTTGAAAGCGGCGGGCATACGAGCCGCCCGGACTGCCGCCCAAGCGGCGCTGGCGGCTATCGGCTCCGCAACAATGTTTGGCGAAGTGGATTGGCGTGTGGTGGGAAGCACCGCCCTGTTGGCGGCTATTGCAAGCATCCTTATGAGCATCACAGGCCTGCCGGAAGTCGAAAAGGACGAAGCTGATGGGGAATGAAAATCGTCATTGATGTTGCAAAAACTAAAGGAAAAATACGACGAGAGTGTCTTCATTGTAAAAAGGAATTTTACGTCTACCCTTCGCAAGCAAAGAGGGGTGGGCGTTTTTGTTCTACCAGTTGTACAACAACATATCGAAATTTAACAGATAATCCAGCAAAGCGCCTAGAAGTCAGACGTAAGATTAGCGATAATCATGCTGATGTTTCCGGGAAAAACAATCCGATGTATGGAAGAAAACCACCCAGCTACATTGATGGCCGTTCATATTTCTCGTCTTATTACAGAATGGTTGCATTAAAAGATCGACCGCCTATTTGTGAAAAATGCGGAATTGAAGTAAATAGGTATCGTTTGCATGTTCATCACATTGATCGAAACAGAGAAAACAATGTACCTGAAAACCTTATGATATTGTGTGCAAAATGCCATTTTGATGAACACAAAGAATCGCATCTTTCAAGACCAAGAGATAGATTTGGAAGATTCACTAAGGAGGAAAAATCCAAATGCGTATTGTAATAGATGCAGGACACTCTTATGACACGCCCGGAAAACGGTCCCCAGACGGATCGCTCCGGGAATATCAGTTCAACTCGGCGGTCGCCCGGTACGTCGCTGATACGCTCCTGCACGGGTATGAGGGCGTGGAAATCCTCATGACCCATGACGACAGACGGGACGTGCCGCTCAAGGAGCGCACGGACAAGGCCAATGCGTGGAAGGCTGATTTGTTCGTTTCGATCCATGCCAACGCGGCCGGCGATGGTGGCTGGAACAGCGCACAGGGCATCGAAACCTACGTCTACACCACCCGCCCGGCGGCCGCTGTGAAGCTGGCTGAGGTTGTCCAGCGCAATCTGGTACAGACCACCGGAAGGCCGAACCGGGGCGTGAAAACCGCAAATTTCCACGTGTTGCGCGAGACGAAAATGCCCGCAATCCTCGTGGAATGCGGCTTTATGACCAACCGCGAAGAATGCGAGCTATTGAAGTCCGACGCCTACCGCCGCAAGTGCGCGGAGGCCATCGTCGCCGGGATCGTGGAGACATATGGTCTGAAACCGAAACAGTCCGTGCAGGAGCCGGCGACCGATGAGGTGTCTGTCTGGGCACGCAAGGCGCGGAAGTGGGCGATGGAGAAGGACATCACGGACGGCACGCGGCCAAAGGATACAGTGACGCGTGAAGAGCTGTGGACGATGTTGTATCGAGCACTGAAATGAAACGAACCCCGCCCGGCCTATTGGCTGGGCGGTTTTTTTATTATTCTGCCAAATTGTCATCCTCATCATAAATCTTTACAACGCGAATGAGCAGAAAGAAAAATCGAAAATTAAAAAAAGAGTTGCCAAAAGGATAATGAATGTGTTATATTGTACACAGCAAGCGAAAGGAGGTTACGAGAGTGAATGAGACGACTGCGCGGATTGAACTGAAAATCGACGCACTTCAAGACTATCTGCGGAAGAACGGCCTGACGTATGCGGAACTTTCGCGCCGGGCTGGAATCAACCGCTCGAACCTGCATCGAATCATGAATGGACAGCGCGGTCCGGGGAACGAGGTCATCGCCAAACTGCTGAATGCCTGCGAAGGTATGCGGTTTGAGGATTTGTTCACCGTTGTGCCTGAACGTGTCCAAAAGGAAACGAATGTGAGGTGATGGAAACGTGAAGACGGATCAACTGCCGGACATTTTGACGGCGCAGAATATTGCTGATTATCTCGGGATTTCCCGCCGCCGGGTGTACGAACTGTTCCAGATGACGCCGGAGCATGGCGGTATTCCGAACTTCGATATTGGCTTCTCGAAACGGGTGCGGAAGGAAGATTTTCTGCTCTGGATCGAGCGGAAGGTGCAAGAAAAAAGTGGGGAGGCGGTTTGAATGAATAGCGATGTGAATGTCGTTCGCATGAATGATGACTTGCTGAACTTTTACGCTGACTGGTACGTGGAACACAAGATGTTCTATAAGACGGGCGAGACGTTCCTGCAATTTATCGCCCGAAAGGAACGAGAGCTTGCGAAGGGGGTGAGTGATGGTGCGTCCTATCAGCCAACTGGAAGTGTGGAAGTTGCTTGCGGTGCAAAGTCGTAACTGGAAGGTGATCAATATCGCCTTGCGCCACATCGAAATGCTCGCAAAAAAAGAGCAAGCCCGTCGGCTTGCTCAATGAGGTAATGAAAATGCGCCCCTATTATATCATGCGGGGCATTGGGAGGTAAAGAACGTGAAGCAGATCAAGTTGGATCAGTTGGTGTTGCGGAATTTTAAGGGCGTCCGCTCGTTCGTGCTGAATGCTGACGGCGCGGATGTGGATGTCTTCGGGGATAATGCCACCGGCAAATCGACGCTGTTTGACGGATGGAACTGGTTGCTGTTCGACAAGGACAGCGAGAACAAAAAAGATTTTGAGATTAAGACGCTGAACAGCGACGGAACTCCGATCCACAATCTCGATCACGAGGTCGAGGGTACGCTGGTTATCGACGGAAAGTCGGTCACGCTGAAAAAGGTCTACCGGGAAAAGTGGACGAAAAAGCGCGGCGCTGTCCGGGCGGAGCATACCGGGCACACGACGGATCACTTCATCGACGGCGTGCCGGTCAAGAAGGGCGAATACGAGGCGTTTATCGCGGAGATCGCAGATGAACAGCTTTTCCGGTTGTTGACTGATCCGCGGTACTTCAATGAGCAGTTGAAGTGGCAGGACCGCCGCAAAATCCTGCTGGAGGTCTGCGGTGACGTTTCGGACGCAGACGTGATCGCGGCGCGTGCTGAACTGGCCGAACTGCCTGACATCCTGAATGGCCGAACGATTGAGCAACACCGTAAGGTTGTGCTGGCTCGCCGCAAGGAGATCAACGACGAGTTGGAGCGCATTCCGGTGCGGATCGACGAGGCCGAACGCTCGAAGCCGGACACGGAAGGACTGGACGAACAGGCGCTGATGCAGGAGATCGACGCGATTCGTGCCCGGATTGAGGAAAAGCAGACCGAACTGGCCGCTGTGCAGAATGGCGGGGCTGTCGCGGAAGCGGAACGTCGCGTGGCCGAGATCGAGACGGAACTGGTGCGGCTCAAGTCTGAGCTTCAGGGCGAATGGCTGGAGAAGATCGAAGAGCAACGGATGGCGCTGGCGAAAGCCGAAAGCGAACACCGCGCCGTCGAGAGCGAAGTCATCGGCTTAAAAGCGGGAATTGAACGTCTGCGCCGGAGCGCCGACAGCCAGCGGCAAGAGATTGAACGGTTGCGGCAGGAATGGCATCAGGTGAACAGTGAGCAATTCGTCGCGCCGGAACTGCCGGATACTTGTGCCGCCTGCGGCCAGCCGCTTCCCGCCGATCAAGTGGAGTCCGCCCGTCAGAGGGCGGAAGAAGAATTCAACCGCCGTAAGGGTGAACGGCTCGAGTCGATCAACCAGCGCGGCAAAGCGGCGAAGGCCGAGGTTGCGACTATCAGCGCCGAGATTGAACAAGTGGAAGCTGAGATCGCAAAGTTGAACCAGAAGCTCGAACAGTTGGCCGCTATGAAGGACGAAGAAGCGCAAAAACTGGCTGAACTGCAAAAGCGCCTGAATGATGTCACTTCTGATCCTCGGTATGCCGCGAAGCAGGAAGAACTGCAACAGGCGAAGGCGGAAGTGCTGGCGCTTCGCTCCACGGCGACGACGAAACTGGATAAGATTCGGCTGGAGATTGCCCAACTGCGGAACGAACTTGCGATGCTGGAGAAGCGTCGGGCGTACTTTGATGTGATTCGCCAGCAAGAGGCACGCATCGCAGAACTGCAAGAGCAGGAAAAGACGCTGTCCGCCGAGTTTGAACGCCTCGAACGCGAACTGTATCTGCTGGACGAGTTCACCCGTGCGAAAGTGGAACTGCTCGAATCCCGAATCAATTCGCGATTCCGACTGGCCCGCTTCAAGCTGTTTAGGGAACAGATTAACGGTGGGCTGGAGGAGACGTGCGAGGTCATGGTCGATGGTGTGCCGTATAACAGCCTCAACAACGCGGCACGGCATAACGTCGGGCTGGACATCATCGCAACGCTGGCCGAGCATTACGGGATCGCGGCGCCGATTTTTCTCGACAACGCTGAATCCGTTACCCGTCCGCTGGAGACGCCGGGGCAACAAATCCGTCTGATCGTCTCTGCGGCTGACAAACAACTTCGCGTGGAGAAACGCGGTTAAGGAGGACTGATGATCAATGAGCCAATCTCAAGCACAAAGTCAATTGGCGCTGATTAAGCGCGACGTGGTGGATGTGGTGGCCGAGAAGGTCAAGGAGTTCCAAAACCGCGGGGAAATCCATTTTCCCGCCAACTACAGCCCGGAGAACGCGCTCAAGTCGGCGTGGTTGATCCTGCAAAACGTGGTTGACCGGAATAACCGACCTGCGCTTCAAGTCTGTACGAAGGATAGCATCGCAAATTCCCTGCTGGATATGGTAGTGCAGGGTCTGAACCCAGCCAAAAAGCAAGGCTACTTCATCGTCTACGGCAACCAACTGGTGTTCCAGCGCTCGTACTTCGGCACGATGGCTGTCACGAAGCGCGTGACTGGTGCTAAGGACATCTTTGCTCAGGTAGTTTACGAAGGTGATGAGTTTGAATTCGAGATTGTGCGCGGCAAGAAGAAGGTCACGAAGCATAAGCAAACGCTTAAGAGTATGTCGAGCGGAAACATCGTAGCCGCGTACTGTATGATTATCTTCCCGGACGACAGCGAGTTTACCGAGATCATGACGTGGGACGAGATTCAGGCCGCATGGCGGAAGTCGCGCCAGAACCCGGACAAAGAGGGAAGCACGCACAAGGAGTTCCCGCAGGAGATGGCCAAACGCACGATCATCAATCGGACGTGCAAAGCCTACCTGAACAGTTCCGACGACGGAAGCTTGTTGTTCCATCATATCAACCGGGCAGATGACGCCGCCGAGGAAGCGGAGGTTATGGAAGAAATCGCCCAGAACGCGAACAAGGAGATCATGGATGTCGATTACGAGGTTGTGGACGACAAGACCGGAGACGCGACCGAAGAACCGGCGCCGCAGGAGCCGCAACAACTGGTACAAGAGCAATCCGCTTCGCCCGCCAGCAACGATAAAACAGCAGGTGCTGGAGCCGAACAAATAACGCTGGGGCCGGATTTTTGATGGTCGAGATCAGGCCGTTGGCATCCGGGAGCGCTGGGAACTGCTACCATCTCACCGATGGTAGCACTCCCCTACTTCTGGAGTGTGGAATCCCGTTCAAAGAAATCCGACGGCGGCTGAATTTTCGTACTTCGGACGTGTCCGCATGTCTGGTAACGCATGAGCATCAGGATCATTGCATGGCTCTGGATGATGTTCTGCGGGCCGGGATCGACGTGTACGCCTCGAAAGGCACGATTGAGGCTGTGGGGATCACCCACCACCGTCTGCGGCCTGTGGAGGCACGCAGGGCGGTCAGAATCGGCACATGGAACGTCATGCCGTTCGAGACGGAGCATAACGCGGCGGAACCGCTCGGGTTCCTGATGGCTAGCAAGACTGGCGAGAAAGTGCTGTTTGCCACGGACACTTACTATCTCCGCTATCGGTTCTGGGGACTGACGCACATCATGATCGAGTGTAACTATTCTCGAGATGTGCTTCGTGAGAATGTGGCGGCTGGCGTGGTTCCGAGGATGCTGGCCCGGAAGGTGCTTCGGGCGCACTTCTCGTTGGAAAACGTTAAAGATTTCTTCCGGGCGAACGACTTGAGCGCAGTACAAGAAATCTGGCTCATTCACCTGTCGGATCGGAATGCTGACGCGGAGAGGTTCAAACGTGAGATACAGGCCGTGACCGGCAAACCGGTTTATATCGCGTGAAAGGGGCGGCTGGTATGTCAGGGTGGATCAAAGACTATCGCAAGGAACTGGAAAGCGACATCTGGATGATGCCGCCCCTGTATCACCGCGTGTGGCAGTATCTCAAGTACATGGCGAACCACGCACCGACTAAATTCCCAATGTCCGATGGGACGTTCTTTGAAATCGGTGTAGGCCAGCATCTGACGTCTATTCGGAAGATTGCGAAGGGCGTTGCGTGGATGGAAGGGCGGGAATATCACGAGCCGAACCCGAAGACGATTCAAAAAATATTGCTGTGGTTGGAGCGCATGAATATGATCCGCATAGATCGCGGAAGGGGTAACAGGGAATACACGCTCATAACCATTGTAAATTGGGCGTTTTATCAGGCTTCGGATGAGGAAGGGGTAACAGCTAGTACCACAGCTAGTACCACACCTAGTACCACAGCTAGTACCACAGCTAGTGGATATAAACAAGAATATATAAAGAATGATAAGAATGAAAAGAAGAATAAAGATACTAATATCCTTACGGATATTAGTATCGTTGACACTCCTTCCGAAACCGAATCCGAACCTGAACCGAAACCGAAGTTTGGAGACGATCATGAAGCGACTATGCTGACCCGTCTACTGGCAAAGCTGATGCTCCAGAACAATCCAAATGCGCGAATACCGAAAGTGGAGAAGGACGCGCAAAAGTGGATCGCCGAAATGGAGCGCATACACCGGCTGGACGGTTACAGTTACGACGAGATCAAGCAGGTCATCATTTGGTGCCAGAACGACGAGTTTTGGAAGGCAAACATCCTTTCGACGAAGAAGTTGCGCGAGAAGATGCCGACGCTGGTGTTGCAAATGAGACGGAAAGGAAACCAACCGCAGGGACGTTCTCAGTCACGGTATGAACGGACTGTGAGCGTGCTGGACAGGCTGTATCGGGAGGCTGAAGAAAGTGAACAGGCAGGAAGTCATCAAGCTCATTAGGGTTTGCTCCGTGAATTATCGCGGCTGGCCGGAGGAAGGCAAGGAAGAAGACACTGTTTTGCTGTGGGAGACCATGCTCGGCGATATGCCTTTTGAGATCGGACAGGCGGCGGTCAAGGCGCATATGAGTCGGTCGCCGTTCCCGCCGACCATCGCTGATATTCGGGAGGCGGCAAGAAGTCTGACCGAGCATCACCTGTCCGCGATGGAATCGTGGCAAATGGTTGTCGATGCGATCCGCCGCTTCGGGTACTACAACGAAGATAAGGCGCTGGCGAGCCTGCCGACCGATGTGGCTGATATGGTACGCCGATTCTCATGGCGCGAGCTGTGCCTTTCCGAACAGCCGGACGTGCTTCGCGCCCAATGGCGGATGGCGTGGGAAAACAAGCTCAAGAACGACCGCGAATTCGGTGTTCTGCCGCCTGATGTGAAGGCGCTTGCCGAGGGAGCCGCTCAACGATTTAAGATGCTGGAAGGCGGACGAAAGGCTGAGTGATGGGCCGTGGTGTATATCGCCTGTGAAGAGCTGAATTTTCTGTGGCGCGAGCAGGACGTGGAGAAGGTCGAGCGGTTGTGGCGAGAAGGGTATGACATCCGCGCTATCGCGAAAGCCGTTAGACGGCATGTGGACGAGGTGGCAGTTTTAATTATGGATCGCGTGCGTTACGGGGCGCTGAAACGCCGCCCGACGGGCGTGTTCGGGAAAATGGAGGATAACGATGCGGATCAAAGCACCGAACAACTACTGCGACGGATGCGTGTGGGGAAAGGTAGATCGTCAGTTGAAGCTGGTTTTTTGTCCGTTCTCCCGGTGCCAACGGCGGAACCTGACCATCGAGCGAAATAACGTTGCCAAAAAGAAACATGTTTCTAGGCGCTAGGAAACGCCTCTGTGGCGCTTTTAGGATCGTTGGTAATGGTTTTATATTACCTGACCTGCTTCCGGGCCACAGCGGCCAAATTTGGGGGCGAGAGGTGTGTCCAAATGATTCCGGTCGAGGCTATCGAGCGATTGATCGACGATTTTCGGACGCGAATAGAAAAGCTGGAGCAGTACGAGTGGATTGAATATATCAATGGCGGCATGAGGGCGTATGAAACGGCGATTCGAGAACTGCAAAAGGTGGTGGACGACTATGGGTCGCGCAAGTCGTGACAAAGGACTACGCGGCGAGCGGGAATTCGCGGAACTGGTAGCCGGGCGCAGGGTGCCGCTGTCTGGGGCGCAGGAGGGATTCGGAAACGATGTTGAAGTGCCCACCCCTATAGGGACTATTCGGGCTGAAGTGAAGCGGCGGAAAGGCGGGTTTTCGACGCTATATGGCTGGCTGGAGGATGAGAGGGAAAGACCGGACATCGTGGCGTTCCGGGCGGATAGGAAGCCGTGGTTGGTGGCGATGCCGGTGGAGACGTTTCTAAAGCTGATTGGGAGGGGTTCGGAATGAACTGCGTGTTTAATACAATCGAAACTCTGTATGAAATGCAAAAAAAGCTGGATGAGCTGATCATCAGGGAAAAGGGGCTGGAAGGGCAGGACTTGCTTCCGAACACAGTGCTGGCCCTGCAAGTCGAGATTGGGGAACTTGCCAACGAATGGCGCGGGTTTAAGCATTGGAGCAATGATCGGGAGCCTCGTTTTAACGTATTGATCGTAGGGGATGAGTGTGGCAAGGAGCGGATTGAAAACCGCGTGCTTGAAGAATACGTTGACTGTCTCCATTTCTTCCTGAGCATTGCGCGGCAACTGGATGTTCCTGTCGAAAAACTCAAACATACGAATTCATTGGTTTTTGAAAGAGGAATCGTCAATGTATTTTCTGGACTGATGGTGTCCGTCGGCATGATAAGAGTCTACGAACCGGCTTTCTATCATTCATGGAATGAATTTATTGCGCTGGGAGAATGTCTCGGATTTACGTGGGATGAGATCGCCGCCGCGTACATGGATAAAAACCGCGTCAATCATGAGCGGCAGAAAAACGGATATTGAGGTGGGAGCGATGATCGGAATAAGCGAGGAAACGGCCTGCCTGCTCTTGTTGATCTTTCATGCTTTCGCAACCGTTTTTTGGGCATACGCTACGCGCCAGTGTATATCTGGGGAGCGTATCGTTAGGCCGGACGTAGACCGAATTTTTATCGTCGGGGCTGTGCTCCTAATGGCGGTATCAAACCTAGAAAAAGCCATTGACATGTTTGGAGAACTGAAAAAGTTTTACGGCTGGTGATTGGAAGAAAGGAGCCTGAACCATGTATCGCGGAAAGCGGAAAGATACCGGCGAATGGGTGTATGGGTATTTGATCGGCAAAGACGTTATTGTCGGTGACATCGTGGAGTTCTGCGAAGAATACTTCAACTGCGAATACTGGTGGCGCGTCGATCCCAAAACCGTGGGTCGATACATCGGCGAACATGACAAGAAAGGTGTAGATGCTTATGAGGGGGACATCGTAAAAGGGCATGTCCTCAATTGCGAGACAGGACGGTATGTTAATTTCATCGGCGTGGTCAAATTTCGTAACGCTGCTTACGTACTCGATGGATATAGCAAATACTTGAAAGCAAAAAGATACAACGAGAAATTTTATCGATCGTTCGAAATCATCGGCAACATCCATGACCACCCCCATCTGCTGAAAGGAGCCTAAAACATGCGTCAATATCGCGGACGAATCAAAGATAGCACCGTATGGGTTTACGAATATTACATCAAAAGCCCGCTAGGTATTGCAAGGATATGGTCGCCTATCACAAAGGATAACGGTGAGTCGTATTTGTATGACTACGTTGTCGATCCCGAAACCGTGGGGCAATCGACCGGCCTGAAAGACAAGAACGGACATGAAGCATATGAAGGCGATATTTTCGTGGATTTGACAGACGGTTATTGCTGGAGCATCGCATACATGGACGGGTATTACTGTGCAATAAGCGGTGATGAAACCCTGATGTTGCATGAGTTTTTGGAAAACGGAAAGCTTGACGCTGAAATCATCGGCAACATCTATGAGAACCCGAGATTATTGGAGGGACGAACATGAACATCGGAGAATTTGATCAGGTTAAAGCGGCGATGAAAGATTTTGCAGAAATTTTAGCGTCATATAAAAAAGACTTAGAAAAACTAGGGTTTACATCTTTGGAGATCGTTGCGTTACTCACATCGTTTCAAATGACCATGTTGGGCGGGAAAAGAATGATATGAAAACAAGAATTGTTATATAAAAAGTCCTCTACAAAGTTATGTAGGGGGTAAACACAGAACAAGCGTCCCCGCACCTATATATGGGACAACCCCGAACTACTGAAAGGAGACGAGAAAGAATGATATGGTTGACGCTCAAAAGCAACGGAAATCCAATCTATATAGCGCCTGAAAACATTACGGCTATCTGTGACAACAAAGAAGGCGGAGCAGAAGTATATTCCGGTCACGACTTTACGCTTGTCCGAGAGACAGCCGCCGAAGTCGCCCGCAAGGTTTTGGAGTGGCGGTTGGAAATGGAAGCGTACAAGCAATCCGTACTTGGAAACAATTTCAATATATCGGCAGATTGTGCTTCGAGGTTGCGACTTCTGGCTGGATTGGAGGAACCGGCATGAGCATAGACGGACTCAAAAGAGAGCAAGTGTTGGCCATGAAGCCGGGTCGCTTACTGGATGCGCTGGTGGCGGAATATATTGTCGGAATGAAAGAACACAGAAAGGCATATCCAGAATCATTTGATGAACGAGTCATATGGTTTCGTAATCCGCCAAATGTAACAGCGTACTACGTACCGTTTTATTCCACCGACATATCCGCCGCATGGGTAGTGGTTGAGATGTTTTCGTACATCGACATTCATAGGTATGACGACTTCTTTGCGTGTGCGATCTATCCGATTGGTAGTTCTGCGGTGATCCGCGCTCGTGGAAAAACAATGCCCGAAGCTATCTGCAAAGCCGCCCTTCTGACGGTGATGGATGGGGAGGATGAACATGAACGCGATTGATCGTGAAAGGTTATTGAAGTGGCTCAAAAGCCTTGACAGTACGTATGTCAGAAACGAAATCATTATGAAAATCGAATCCGGCGCCTTCGACATCAAACCGCCGGAGGTGCCGGACCTGAAACCGGGTGACCAAGTGCGACACAAGAAAGAAAAGGCATTTATTCGCGGACATGTCCTTGAGATATCCAAGTCCGGGAAAACCGCTCGGGTGGAATGGGTTGAATACGACCGGAATGTATTCCGTTATGGCGCACCATGGCCCGCCTATTACCACATCGACAAACTAGAGAAGGTGGAAACCCATGACTGACACCGAAAAGAAGATCGCGGAGATTCGGAAATCGGCTGAAGAAGCACGGAAAACCGATAGATCGTGGGTTGACGGACAAGATTATGCCGATGACGTCGAGTTCCTGCTGGACGAGTTGGAACGGGAGCGCGCCGCGCATAACGCGCATGTGGCGGAGTTGTGCGAGTTGGTAAAAGAAAACCGGAAACTGCTGGAGGAACGGGACGAGGCAAGAAGTAAAGCAGAGGAAGCGTGGAAAGAGATTGACTCACTGGAAGAACAACTCCTATCCTCCCAACAGGAGATTGAGCGGTTGCG
>Ga0207867_1000531_pt1 | contig 38595 bp, 40 predicted proteins | sample HigsolmetaAR206D_FD_184838 | JGI IMG/M metagenome (GOLD analysis project Ga0207867, IMG submission 184838) | Ionic liquid and high solid enriched microbial communities from the Joint BioEnergy Institute, USA - AR20-6-D (SPAdes) (version 2) ...
CCAGAAGGATACCCATAATTATTCCATAAAACAAAATGATCAAGAGAGAAGCCGTCTCAAATCAGTCCCTCTTCAGGACTTTTGAGACGGCTTCTTTTTTTTGGTTTCCCATTTTAAGAAAAGGCAGGCGGAGGATGGTTGAATGGCCGCGTTCGGAAAAGAAGGACGGTGGCTCCGCCAAGGGGACTGCGGTTGAGTTTTCGCCGCCGGCTGTGTTATCTTTTTTCTTGATCGAATCGTTCGGCTTGCTTTGGAGCGGAGTGACCGGAAAGCGGTTCTTTCCGCATCGCGTCGGACGGGGCGATCGGAATGCCGTTTGTTAAAAACGAAGCGAGTGGCTATAATCAATAACATGCATTCTTGAAACGAAAGATGCACCAAGATGGGCATGGAAAGGATAGGACAATGGGGAGCTTGGAACAAGAGGTCGCGCGGCGCCGGACATTTGCCATCATCTCCCATCCGGACGCCGGCAAAACGACATTAACCGAAAAATTGTTGCTGCTCGGCGGCGCGATTCGTACGGCGGGCGCGGTCAAAGCGCGCAAGGCGAAAAAGTTCGCCACATCGGACTGGATGGAGCTTGAAAAGCAACGGGGCATTTCCATCACCTCGAGCGTCATGCAGTTTGAATATAACGGCTATAAAATCAACATTCTCGATACGCCGGGACACCAGGATTTCAGCGAGGACACCTATCGGACGCTCATGGCCGTCGACAGCGTCGTCATGGTATTGGACGCCGCGAAAGGCGTGGAACCGCAAACGATTAAATTGTTCAAGGTTTGCCGCGACCGCGGCATCCCGATTTTTACTTTCATCAACAAGCTGGACCGTCAAGGCAAAGAGCCGCTTGAACTGTTCGAAGAAATCGAAGACGTGCTCGGCATCGAATCCTGCCCGGTCAACTATCCGATCGGCATGGGGCCGACGTTCCGGGGCGTTTACGACCGCATTCGAAAAGAAGTCGAATTGTACGACGAGAAAAAAGAACAAACGATTCTTCCGGCGGAAGGGCCGGAGGAATGGCGCCTGGCGCTTGAAGGCATCACGGATGCGGTGACGCTGGACCGGTTGGAGGAAGATTTGCTCCTCATCGAAGAGGCGGGCAATCGCTTTGATTTGGAGAAGGTCAAAACAGGCCAGCAAACCCCGGTCTTTTTCGGAAGCGCGATTTCCGGGTTCGGCGTGCCGTCCTTCTTAAAACACTTCCTGCAGCTTGCTCCGCCGCCTTCGGGAAGGGATTCCAGCGCCGGGCGGGTCGAACCGACCGATGCCAACTTTTCCGGATTCATTTTCAAAATCCAGGCGAACATGAATCCGGCGCATCGCGATCGCGTGGCCTTCCTGCGCATTTGCTCGGGAAAATTTGAAAAGGGGATGGAGACGTGGCTCGATCGGACCGGAAAATCGGTCAAACTTGCCCAACCCCAGCAATTTTTTGCGGACAGCCGGGAAATGGTTGAAGAGGCGTATCCCGGCGACATCGTCGGCATTTACGATCCCGGCGTTTACCAAATCGGGGACGCCTTGTGCGGGACAAAAGAGACGTTTCATTTCGGCAAGCTGCCGACGTTTCCCCCGGAACACTTTGCGAAAGTGCAGGCGAAGACGGCGCTCAAGCAAAAGCATTTCTTAAAAGGGATCCACCAGCTCGCCCAGGAAGGCGCTATCCAAATTTACCGGACCGAACATTTCGGAAACTATATTCTCGGCGCCGTCGGCCGCTTGCAGTTCGATGTGTTCGTCTTCCGAATGGAAGGCGAATACAACGTCGAACTCGACATTGAACCGCTGTCCTTCCGGCTGGCCCGCTGGCTCGTCGATCGGGAAATTCCGCGCGACGCCTTGCGGAGCACGACCAATCTCGTCGTATTTGATGCGCACGATCGGCCCGTGATTTTGTTTGAAAACGAGTTCGCTTTAAATTGGTTCCAACAAAAAAATCCCGAGATCCGGCTTGCGGAAACCGCCATGTAGCCGGCTTTTGCCTGCCGTTGCATAGCGCGACACCCCCGTGGAAAAAATGAGACCAAAAACCACGGGGGTTATGTTTTTGATGCGTCAAAAACCAAAATTGAACGCGCCGGAAGTCAGCGGATTATGGTCAAACTACTTGGCCAACAATATGTCGCGTTGCATCCTCAAACATTTTTTGAAAACGGTGGATGATCGGGCCATCGGCGCCGTTTTGGAGCGGGCCATTGGTCTGGCCGATCAACATACGAAATGGATCGCTGATCTCCTTAAAAAAGAAAATATTCCCGCGCCGATCGGCTTTTCGGATGATGATGTCAATCTCGATGCGCCCAAGTTGTTCAGCGATCCGTTTTTCTTGTATTATTTGAAAAACATGACGAGAATGGGGCTGTCCACCAATGGCGCCTTTCTGTCCGGCGCCTCGCGGAAGGATGTCCGCCGCTTCGTGTCGGATTGCTTGAGGTCATCGGCCGATCTTTATAATGAAATTGTTGATCTTCTCACCGAAATGGGTTTGGAAATACGAGCGCCTTATCTCAGTTATCCGCAAAAAAGGGGAGAGATCACAGACAAGCATTTTCTTTCCGGTTGGCTGGGAAAGCAGCGCCCGTTGACCGCGGCCGAGATGAGCAATTTGATCATCAATTTGTACACGTGCGACATCACGCGCACCATGCTTTTGGCTTTCTGCCAGACGACAGCCGACGACCGCGTGCGCCGGTTCATGAAGCACGGCAAACAGGTCATCGAAAAACATATGAACGCGTTTTTGGAGTTTTTAAAAGAAAGCAATGTCCCCGCCGCCGTTCCGTGGGCCATCGAAGTGACGCCGTCGACGACGTGGACGTTCTCCGAGAAATTGATGATGTTCCAAGCCTTGTTTTTGTATGAGATGGCTCTCGGCAACTATGGGATTTCGCTCGCCATTTCCCAGCGCCGTGATCTGTCAATAAAATATATGGATCTTTCCTACGAAACCGTGCGTTTGCTCAGCGATGGGACCAAATTGATGATCGATAACGGCTGGATGGAAGCGCCTCCGATGGCGGTTGACCGGGAAAAGCTGACGAACGGTTGATCTGTGCGTTTGAACGGGGGCATCGCGCGGGGTTTGCGGGGCGCAGGCGTGGCCATGCGCCCATTAATTTTTTGGATTTTACAACCCTCGGTTGATCGGACTTCACCGTCTCGGCTGCTCATTCATATACTGTTTGAAACATACATTGTGAACAAGGCGATCGAAGGACATCGAGGATCCGAAATGGGAACGCGGGTTTCGGGTTCGACGGTGCGAGAGGCGTCGCCGATTAAAAGTCTTAAAGGAGTGGTCGGTTTGCGGACGGAGGAACTCGAGGGCGCCATTCAGGAAATCACCGAGATCGCCGAAAGCTTCGGCCTTGATTTTTATCCGATGCGTTACGAAATTTGTCCCGCCGATATCATTTACACGTTCGGGGCATACGGGATGCCGACCCGCTTTTCCCATTGGAGTTTCGGAAAGCAATACTACAAGATGAAAATGCAATACGACTATGGGTTGAGCAAAATTTATGAACTCGTCATCAATTCCAATCCGTGCTACGCCTTTTTATTAAATACGAACAGTCTCATTCAAAATAAGATGATCGTCGCCCACGTTCTCGCCCATTGCGATTTCTTCAAAAACAACGTGCGTTTCCGCAATACGCGGCGCGACATGGTGGAGAGCATGAGCGCGACCGCCGAACGGATCAAACATTATGAAGAAACCTACGGGCGCAAAGAAGTGGAAACGTTCATCGACGCGGTGCTGTCGATCCAGGAACACATCGATCCATCGTTGATCAAGCGCGAGCCGGAGACAGAAGCGATTGCCGCCGGGCAGTCTCGGACGTCAAAACGGAAGACGTCCAATTACGCCGATTTGCTGGCGCTTGATGAAAAGCCGAAGGCGCCCGCACAGGAAGCGGCAAAGAAGCGGTTTCCCGAAAAACCGGAAAAAGACATTTTGTTATTTATCGAAGAACACAGCAAAGAATTAACCGACTGGCAGCGTGATATTCTGACGATGCTGCGTGAGGAAATGCTTTATTTCTGGCCGCAGCTCGAAACGAAAATCATGAACGAAGGCTGGGCGACGTACTGGCATATCCGGATCATGCGGGAGCTTGACCTTTCGAGCGAAGAAGCGATCGAGTTCGCGAAATTAAACGCCAATGTCATTCAGCCGGGCGGAGGCCAAATCAATCCTTATTATCTCGGATTGAAAATTTATGAAGACATCGAGAACCGATACAATAACCCGACGGAGGAAATGTTGAAGTCCGGCATCAAAAAAAATTCAGGCCGGAGCAAGATTTTCGAGGTGCGTGAACTGGAATCGGATCAATCGTTCATCCGCAATTATTTGACCAAGGAATTAGTGGAAAATGAAGATCTGTTTCTCTTTGAGCGGCAAGGCCATGAATATAAAGTGACGAGTAAGGACTGGGAGGACGTCCGCGATGAAATCGTTCGCTCGAGGGTGAACGGCGGCTTTCCGACGATCGTCGTCGAGGACGGCGATTACTCGAAGGCGGGAGAGTTGTATTTGGTCCATCGTTATGAAGGGATCGGTCTCGACATCGCCCATCTTGAAAAGGTGCTCGAATACCTCTACCGCTTGTGGGGGCGGCCTGTCCATTTGGAGACGGTGGCGGACGAACACCCGACGCTTTTTACATGCGACGGGAGGCGCATTTCCCGAAAGCGGCTGGATTGATGGCTTTTCTTTGGAACAAGCCGTTGACATTAAAAACAGGCTGTGCCGGTGAGGCACAGCCTGTTTTTAATGCATGCGTTGGGCCGAAGCCGTTTTAGCGAATAAAGACGCTCATGACCATGACCGTAAAAATGGCCGGCAAATGGATGAGCGAGGCGATGAACGTGCGCTTCGCCCACGTCAATTTATGGTCGGGTTCGCGGTAGAGCTGAATATTGACCAACAGAAACCAGACGCTGATGATGGCGGCGGCCGCCAGATAGAAAGCGTTTAATGCCGTCGTCAACCCCAAGGAGACGGCGACGATGCCCAGTATGACGGCATAAATGACGCATTGGACTTTCGTGGCCCGCGGTCCGCGGACGACCGGCATCATCGGTACGCCGGCTTTTGTATATTCGTCGTTTTTATAAAGCGCCAGCGCCCAGAAGTGGGAGGGCGTCCAGAAGAAAATGATCAAAAACATGAAAATCGCGGCGAGGCTGAGATCGCCGGTCACCGCCGCCCAGCCGACGAGCGGCGGGAATGCGCCGGCGCCGCCTCCGATCACGATGTTTTGCGGCGTGCGCCGCTTCAGCCACATCGTATAAACGACGGTGTAGTAAAGGAAGCCCGCGAACGATAGCACGGCCGTCAATGGATTGAGATATTCAAGAATGATGACGAGCGACGCGAGCTGCAGGACAATCCCGAAGGCGAGCGCGTTGCGCGCCGGAATGAGCCCCGTTGGGAGCGGCCGGTTTTGTGTCCTCGCCATGACCGCGTCGATGTCGCGATCGTACCACATGTTGATCGCAGCCGCGCCGCCCGCCGACAAACCGAGGCCAAACAGGAGCGCGAGGCTGATGCGCGGCGAGGGGAAGCCGTCTGCTGCGACGATGGCCGCCGCATAAGCGGTAAAGAGCAGCAATGCGGCGATGCGCGGCTTCATTAAAATGATATATCCCTTGAGCAGTTCAAAAACCGAAACCCGGGAATAAGCCGCCGATTTCGTTTGTGTCATGGACATGCGAACAACCTCCTTTCATACCTTTTAAAAAAGGGGGGCGCCTTTCGAGGCGCCACCGCCGACGAAGCCTTGCCGTGAAGATTAATGCACTTGCGAGTTAAACGTCATGATCCAAATGGAACCGAAGATGACACAGAGGGCAAAGAACGCGCCGAGCGCGAGCCCGACGATGTGATAGCGCGGGCCGTCCGACTCCGTAAAGTGCATGAAAAAGATGAGCTGAACGACGACCTGCAACACCGCGAGCAGCAACATGATCAGCATGACGGCGCCGAAGGACAAGACGTGCGCCATGCCGAGCGCGAGCGCCGCAAACGTCAAGACGAGCGATAAAAGGTACCCGACAAAGTTTTTCATCGGGATGAGCGGCGCGTGTTTGCCTTCTTGCATGCGGCCGTTGGTCATGAGACCACCCCCATCATGTAGACGGTCGTAAAGATGAAGATCCAGATGATATCCAGGAAGTGCCAATAAAGGCTGACGATAAACGTTTTGCGCGCGTTGATCGCGTCGATGCCGTAGCGGGCGATTTGCACGATGATCGAAGCCATCCAGATGATGCCGAACGTGACGTGCGCCCCGTGCGTGCCGACGAGCGTAAAGAATGCCGACAGGAAAGCGCTGCGCTGCATTGTCGCGCCTTCGGCCGCATAATCCAGAAACTCATGCAATTCATAGCCCACAAAGGCGATCCCGAGAAGGAGCGTGACGATCAACCAGCCGAGCAGGCGTTTTTTGTTGCCGTTCCGCATGGCATAGACCGCCAAGCTTCCGGTGAAACTGCTCGTCAAAAGCAACACCGTTTCGATGGTGAAGCCGCTGATGCCGAACAGCTCCTTATCGGTCGGACCGCCGTCGACGTGCGTCCTTAATACGAAGTAGGTGGCGAACAAACTGGCGAACAGAACGACGTCCGTGGCGAGAAAAATCCAAAAGCCGAGAATATTTAACGGACCTTCGTGCCGCGTATATTCCAACGGAAGCCGGCCGCCGTCGTGGCCGGCGTTCGTCGGACGTTTTTCAGCTACGGTCGTCACGGTTACAACCTCCCTAAAGCGGACTCGGTCCGCCGGATTTCTTCAGCGGGAATTTCATACTCGGTATCCCTTTCTTGCGAACGGGCGATGAGCGTGATGACGACGCCGATGAGGCCGATCGCCCCCATCCAGAACCAGTTGAAGACGAAGCCGAAGCCGGCGATGAAGAAGAAGACGCCCATGATGAAGGGACGGCCGGTGTTTTTCGGCATGTGAATCGGTTCAAGCGGCGCTTTTTTGTTTTGAGCGGCCAGCGTTTCGCCGTTTTGTTTCATGTGCCACCACGCATCCAGCTCCGAGACTTCCGGAATGCGGGCGAAGTTATAATGCGGAACCGGCGACGGCAGCGCCCATTCCAAGGTGCGTCCGTCCCACGGATCGCCCGTGACATCCCGTTTGCCGTATTTGATGCTGTAGAGCACTTGAGCGACGATGAGCAGGAAACCAATGCCCATGAGATAAGCGCCGATTGTCGAAACGAAGTTTAATCCGGTCCAGCCGGTTTCCGCCGGATACGTGTAAACGCGGCGCGTCATGCCCATGAAACCTAAGGCGTACATCGGCATGAAGCAGACGTAGAAACCGATGTTGAAGAACCAGAACGCCCATTTGCCCAACCGTTCGTCAAGAATGAAGCCGAACATTTTCGGCCACCAGTAATAGAGGCCGGCGAGCAAACCGAAGACGACGCCGCCGATCAAGGTTTGATGGAAGTGGGCGATCAAGAAAAAGCTGTTGTGATATTGGTAGTCCGCCGGAGCCGCAGCGAGCATGACCCCGGTCGCGCCGCCGATCGCAAAGCATGGGATGAAAGCGATCGCCCAGAGCATCGGTAGGGTCAGTCGAATCCGTCCTCTGAACATCGTAAACAGCCAGTTGAACACTTTTACGCCGGTCGGAATGCCGACGAGCATGGTCGCCACGGCGAAGTAAGCGTTGACGCCGGCGCTCGCCCCCATGGTGAAGAAGTGGTGCGCCCAAACGAGATAGTTAATGACCGTGATCACCATGAGCGCCGCGACCATCGATTTATATCCAAACACGCTTTTCCGGGAAAAGGTCGCGACGACTTCCGAGATGACGCCGAAGGCCGGCAGGACGGCAATGTACACTTCGGGGTGCCCCCAAACCCAGAACAGGTTGATGTACATCATCGGGTTGCCGCCGTGCAGCATCGTGAAGAAGTGCGTACCGAAAAGGCGGTCGAACATGAGCAAAGCGAGCGCGACCGTCAAAGCCGGGAACGCGAAGACGATGATGATGCAGCTGGCAAGCACCGACCAGCTGAAAAGCGGCATTTTCATCAACGTCATGCCGGGAGCGCGCATTTTCAGGATCGTCACAATAAAGTTGATCCCGGTTGCGATGCTGCCGATGCCGGAAATTTGCAGCGACAAGAGATAGAAGTTTTCGCCGGGCCCCGGATCCGTCGCCAATTCCGTCAACGGCGGATAGCTGACCCAGCCGGCGTCCGGCGAACCGCCGATGACAAACGACAGGTTGAACAGCAAGGCGCCGAAGAAAAAGAGCCAGAAGCTGATCGCGTTCAAATAGGGGAACGCGACGTCGCGCGCGCCGATTTGCAACGGCACGACGATGTTAAACAGAGCGAACAGGAACGGCATCGCCATGAACAAGATCATGATCGTGCCGTGCGTCGTAAAGATTTCGTTGTAGTGCTGCGGATCGAGAAAATGCAGGTTCGGCAAGGCGAGCTGCGTCCGCATGAGCAAGGCGTCGACGCCGCCGCGGAACAGCATGAGAAGCGCCGAGATCAAGTACATAATGCCGATTTTTTTATGGTCGACGGTCGTCAGCCATTCTTTCCAAAGCCATTTCCATTTTTTCAGATAGGTCAGCGTGAATACGATCGCCAGCGAGACGACGACGATCGCGACGTCTGACATATAAATCAACGGTTCACCGGTGACGAAAAAATGGCCGGCGAATTCCTTCAAGCTTTCTAACATCTTTACCCCCTCTTTCCGTGGGTTAATGGTCGTGATGATCCATTTGTTTTTCTTGTTGGTCCATCATCATCCAATGGTTGTTCATGTATTTTCCGCCGTTTTTCATGACGGTGTCCATGAACAGGTCTTTCGGATAGCTGGAGAACGATTTTTTGCCCATCACGCTCGGTTTCCGGAGTTCTTTATAGCCGGCTTTCGTGAGGGCGGGCGCCGATTTTTTCACGTCAGCGACCCATTTATTGAAGTCGCTTTCATTTACGGACTTAACATCAAAAGTCATGTGGGCAAAGCCCTTGCCGGTAAAGTTGGCACCTTTGCCTTCGAATGTTCCCGTTTTATCGGCTTGCAGCCAGAGGCGCATCGCCATTCCGGGCATCGCATATTCTTGGCCGCCAAGCGCGGGAACCCAGAACGAGTTCATCGGAGCGTCCGCGGTCAAGACGAATTGGATCGGACGACCGGCGGGAATTTCCGCGTAATTGACCGTCGCGATATGTTGATCCGGGTACATGAACACCCATTTCCAATCGAGCGACGTCACTTGAATCGTCAACGGTTCGCCACTATTTTTCGGCGGATGGGTGAGCGCGAAGGTTTGTTTTGCCGTGACGGCTCCGAGAATACCGATGATGAGGATCGGTATCGCCCACCAGACGAATTCAAGCGTTTTGCTTTCCGACCATTCCGGTTGATACGGCGCTTGGTTGTCCGGTTTATCCCGGTAACGGTAGACGATGAAAATTAACAGTGCGATAACGGGAATAACGACAATGGCGGCTAACAAGGTCGAGAATTTAATAAGAAAGAGTTCTTGTTCGCCGACGGGACCGACAGGATGAAGGACCGGGTACTTTTCGCTGCAGCCGGTTAAGGCGAACAAGCTGAAAGCGCCGAGAATGAGTCCCTTCCACCACCTTGACTTCATGTTAACTCTCCTTTCCGAATGAAAGTTGTTATCAAAAAACAACTTTTTTTACTACACACACATTTTAATCGCCCGCCGCAACCCGAATATGTGAGGAATGTCACATATCGTGTATTGTTCACAGACGTTTCACAAGAAGGCCATATTTTGTTCAAAAGATCCGCCGTCCGGCGCCATGCTTGCTATTGACGGCCGCGGATTCTCTGAATGTGATAGGGATCACATTTTCGCTGGGCGCCTGTTTTTAAGATATAGGTAAGCGTCCCGGAAAGGAGGCTGTTGCTGTTATGAACGAAGATCGCCAAGAAAGGTTAAAAAACATGCTCGAAGAGGCGATCCGACCGGTTTTAAACCGCTTGGATGGACTTGAGCGGTCCATCGCGCGTTTGCTGTCATTCGCTGATGAAAAAAAGAAACAGCGGTCAAAATAAACGCAACCGACTGCCGCTTCCGGAACAGCACCGGGACGGCGGAGGATTCCGGAAGCACGCCGACACATGGTGAAACCGGCATGGATGTGGCGAGAGGAAGGGAAAACCTTTACTGAACGCGATAGGCGGGAAGGGGATTCCCTGTGATAAATCGGGCGGCCTCTTGCGCCGTACCGTCCATCGCAAGCAATGGAGAACTTTCTTTTGAACTTTGGATGAGACAAATGGGGAAGGAGGAATGCGCCTTGGCTTATGTCATCACATCGTCGTGCATCGGAAAAAAAGTCGGCGAATGCGCGCAGGTGTGCCCGGTCGATTGCATTCAGGAGGGCGAAGAGATGTTTTTTATTGATCCGGATGTATGCATCGATTGCGGCGCATGCGAAGCGGTTTGTCCGGAGGCGGCCATTTATCCTGAAGAGGAAGTGCCGGAAGACGAAAAGCGCTTCATCCAGCTCAACCGCGACTTTTTTCATAGAGATTGACGGCTGGAGAAGGCCGCGATTTCTCCGTTAAGCGCTTTCCGCCGTCGTTTGATATGATCGATTTCACGCTTTTTTGACCAATTTATGTCGTTTTCTTCAATCCGATTGTCTGTCGCCTCCGGGGGTTTATACTATAGGTAGAAGGAACCACGCGGTTCGCCGGGGGCGATAAAAATAATGAAGGAAATCGTTGAATTTCTAAAGCGGGTTCCGCTTTTCTCCGAGTTGAACGAGGATGAGCGGACACGCTTGGCAGAGATCGCGACCGAACGACGCTATGCGCGCAAACAATTGGTGTTCATGGAAGGGGAACCGCGGGAAGCCGTCTACTTCATCTGTTCCGGATCGGTAAAGATCTTTAAGGTGGACGAAGACGGTGATGAGCAAGTCATCAATCTCTTGAAGGAAGGCGAAATGTTTCCGCACATCGGCTTTTTTGATGACGGGCCTTATCCCGCATCGGCGGAAGTGATTCAGGAAGCGACCTTGCTGAACATCCGCTTGGACGATTTTGAACGGATCATCTTGGAATCGCCGCAAATCGCCATGAAGCTCATGAGAATCATGGGGCGAAAGATGATGGCGTTACAACAGCGCCTCCAAGAGTTGATCTCGGATGACGTCTATGAGCGCGTCGTCCACAACCTGTTGCGGCTGGCGGAAGAGTCCGGAAAACAAAAAGAGGGTGCGCTCGTCATTGAGATGCCGATCACCCATCAAGATTTTGCCAACATGGTCGGAGCGTCGCGCGAGTCGATCAACCGCATTTTTAACCGTCTGAAGAAGGAAAACCTTCTGAAGTCCGACCGACAGTCCATCGCGATTTTGGATATCGAGCGCTTGCGCGGCACGGTGTAGAGTCTGAAGGCCAAGGCCTTTTGACTTGGAAGGAGGCCGTTTTCATGAAAAGGCACGATGCGCTTGTTCCGCTTTCCCATCATCACCATCACGCTCTCGCTAGAGCGTTGGAATTGAAACGGGTCGGCACGGAACAAAGCATGGGGACTCCTCAAGAGGTCGTTCAAAAGTTGAGAGCGTTTTGGGAAAACGGCGGGAATGCGCATTTTCGCGAAGAAGAAGAAATTTTATGGCCCGCTTATGCACAGCATGCGGATGTGGACCGGGAGGACATCAAGGAGAACTTGCTTGAACACGTCAAAATCCGCGCGCTCGTGGCGGAGGTTATCGGCAGCGGTGAACCGCCCATTGAACGCATGCGCGAGTTGGGCGAATTGTTGGAAGCCCATGTCAGAAAAGAAGAACGCCATCTTTTCCAAATGATTCAGGATACCTTGCCGGAAGACAAGTTGATGGAACTGAAGCCTTACTTTCACGCCAACTTCGACGGCGGCGGATCTTAGGCGCCTGTAGGTGATGCCGTTCATCGTTTTAACGTTCGTGGCTCCTACTTTCCATTATTGAGACGCAAAAAGGCATCGCACGAAAACGGGTGGGTCCGTAACATTCATCGTTGTTCTCCTTCGTCGTGTTTTGAGCCGCTTGAGTCAGGGGGCGGATTGAATCGGTGGGAATTCGAAAAAATCGCGTGATACTCAACGATTGATCGCGTTGGGGCGATGACAGATGCGTAACGGAATTGAAGGAGGTTTTTGAAATGGGTGCGGCCATGCCTTTGGATGCCATGACGGCAAAGCAAAACTGTCGGATTTTTACCGACGATTGCCTGGAAAAATTGGAAAGCGTCATGACTTATAAAGAATTTCCGGCAGGATCGACCATCTATATCGAAGGCGATCCGGCGGACAAATTTTATTATACCAAAGAAGGAACGGTCAAGCTCACCAAGACGAGCGAAGACGGGTCTGACCTTGTGCTTTATTATTTCTTTGCGGGGGACTTCTTCGGAGAAATCGACCTCGATCATGACCAACACTGCATTTTTACGGCCGAAGCGTTGGATGACGTGAAGCTGGGCGTCATCCAAAAACAAGATTTGGAATGGTTGATTTACCAGTATGGTGAATTGGCGGTCCAATACGCTTCGTGGTTGACGCACATGCACCGTTACACCCAGTTAAAATTGCGTGATCTCACGTTCAACGGAAAAAACGGCGCGCTCGCTTCGGTGTTGATCAGGGCGAGCAACACGTACGGGATCAAAGATGACCGCGGCTATCTGATCATGAGAAAATTTACGAACAATGATTTTGCCCGTTTGATCGGCGCGACCCGCGAAACCGTCAACCGCACGCTCGCCCAATTTAAACGGGACGGTTTAATCGAAACCGACCGCGGACGGATCCGCATCATCAATATGGACGATCTGAAAAAAATTTGCCACTGCGAAGAATGTCCGCTCGGGATTTGCCGACTGTAAGATATTTTCCATGCCGGATGTCTTTCCGAGCGAAACGTGAAAAAGGACGGCCGGTTGCCGTAATGGCGGCCGGCCCGTCGGTTTTAGTCATAAGATACCGCTTGGTTATGGAATTGCTCCCAGGCCGCCACGAATTCTTTTTTCGGAGCCCGCCGGTTTTGAATGCCCGCAAGCGGATCGTTAAAGTAGACATGGTCGGCGTCGTAACCCGTGACCAAGACCGCATGCTCCTTGTAGGTGACCTTTAATTCGCCGCGCCGGGTTTGCCAAGTTTGCCAGTCGCTTTCGGGCAGCGGGCGGAATTCTTCATTGACGACGACCCACACCGGACGCTCCTTATCCAATTGTTTTTCGACGGCCTCCCAAGGCTTTCCCGTCAAGACGACGACGCGGTCGCCCAGATAGCGGCGGGCGAGCTCGATGATCGGTTCATCGTAGACGCCGAGGCCGTCCGTCTCAAATGAATACATATCTCCGACAAAACCGTCATACAGGTTGCCGCGCAAGCCGTCCTCTTCAAACGGCACTTTCCGGATGGACGCCGCCAGCTCCATTTTGTCCGCTTGAATGCCCGCATGCGCGAGCATCATCGCGAGCGACGTCACTTCACAACCGCGCGGCAATTCCGGCAACTGCCGGATCAGCGGCACATGAATAAGGTTCGTTGCCTTCACAAGCCTCTCTCCTTTCCGCATGCGTCCGTTTTCATTTTAATCGAATCTTCCGGCGAAGACATCCTTTTTTGCGAGTCAGACGAAAAATTGGCGCCGCCTGATCGGCTTGGCAAAAGTTGAATGCGTGTAAAAAAGCGAGCCGGGCCACACTATGTAACGGGAGGTGACATAACATGACAAACAACAGCAATCAATTGCTCGTCCCTGGCATTGAACGTGCCCTCAATCAAATGAAGGAAGAAATCGCGGCGGAATTCGGGGTCAACCTGAGCGCCGATTCGACGTCGAGAGCCAACGGCTCCGTGGGCGGTGAAATCACGAAGCGTTTGGTCGCCCAAGCTCAACAACAATTGGGTTCTTTCCATCCACAATCCTAAAACTCCATAAAAATGGCTCAAGGGAAGCGCAGACGCGCTTCCCTTGTTTTCTTAGCCTGTCGGAGTGCAGGTCACGCTTTGGCGGCAATGCGTTTTTCCGTCACGGGATCAAAGAAGTGGGCTTTGTTCATGTCGAAGGCGAGCTTGAGCTTTTGCCCGTTTTTCACATCGTGGCGCGAATCGATGCGGGCGATGAATTCATGGCCTTCGATCGTTGAATAGAGATAGGTTTCCGCCCCCATCAGCTCGGCAACGTCGATGATCGCATCAAAAGCGGTTTCTTTTGAAGCGTCGATGAACAATGGTTCGTCGTGGATGTCCTCGGGACGGATGCCGAGGATGACTTCTTTTCCGACGTAGCCTTGCTGGCGCAGCGTTTTCATTTTGCCTTCCGGCACCTTGATTTTTGTCTGACCGAGGACGGCGTAACCGTCTTCCAAGCGGACGTTCATGAAGTTCATCGCCGGCGAACCGATAAATCCGCCGACAAACACGTTTTCCGGAAGTTCATAGACCTCTTTCGGCGTGCCGACTTGTTGGATGACGCCGTCTTTCATGACGACGATGCGCGTCGCCATGGTCATCGCTTCCGTTTGGTCGTGGGTGACATAGATCGTCGTCGTTTGCAGGCGTTGATGAAGCTTCGTCAATTCCGCACGCATTTGCACGCGCAATTTCGCGTCCAGGTTGGAAAGCGGCTCGTCCATCAAAAAGACTTGAGGATCGCGGACGATGGCGCGGCCGAGCGCGACGCGTTGGCGCTGCCCGCCTGAGAGCGCTTTCGGTTTGCGGTCTAAAAATTTTTCCAGACCGAGAATCCGCGCCGCCTCTTTCACCCGCTTATCGATTTCGGCCTTTTTGAATTTGCGCAGCTTCAGGCCGAACGCCATGTTGTCGTACACGTTCATGTGCGGATAGAGAGCGTAGTTCTGGAAAACCATCGCGATGTCGCGATCCTTGGGCGGGACGTCGTTCACCAAGCGGTCGCCGATGTAGAGTTCGCCCTCGGAAATTTCTTCAAGCCCCGCGATCATCCGCAGTGTCGTCGATTTGCCGCACCCCGACGGGCCGACGAATACGATAAATTCCTTGTCCTTAATCTCAAGATTAAAGTCCTTAACGGCGTAAGTGTTGCTGTTTTCATAGATCTTGCTGATGTGCTTCATGGTGATGCTCGCCATGTTTCGGCCCTCCTCATGAAAATAAGCGTCTACATCCATTGTAAACGCTTTATTTTCCGGTTGGCATCGGCAACCTGCACAAAGATCGCCGCCGCTTCTTGTATAAATTTCACAGACCGGTGGGAAGACGACCGTCTTGTCCGATGCGCATTCGGTTGCCAGCCGCCGCATGCCCCATGGTTGGGCGGAACCTGTGTGTCCAAACGACGGCGTTAACGCTGTTTTCGCAAGCGATGCATCAAAATGCCCAAATAGATGTAGAGGGCATCCTTGAAGTTTTTCGGATCGAGACCGGTTTTTTCCGAAAACCGGTCAAGCCGGTAAAGCAGGCTGTTGCGGTGGATGTATAACGCTTTGGCCGCCGTCGAACTGTTCATCCCGTGTTCAAAGTAGGCCAATAAACTTTTTTCCATTTCGGCACCTTCTTCATCCAACACGGCAAAGAGCGGTCGGAAGATGGACTCGGCTGCCTGAGCCCCGCATTCCAGCGCGTAGAGAGGCGCCACTTGGGCGAACGTGAACACCCGCTCTTGCGGATGGAGGCGGCGCGCCAGGCGAAAGACGGCCGCTTCCAAATCGTAGCGGACTTTGGCCCGTTCATCGATCGCAAGCGGTCCGCCAATGAACGCGGCGACGTCGATATAAAAATCGGTCACGAGGAGATCGACGACTTCCTGGACGATCTCTTTTTCCGGCCGTTCATTGAGGACGAGGACGGCGGTTCCTTCATCTTTCCACAAGAGGACGGGTTCTTTCGAAATCAGCCCGCCGATCGCTTCGCGAAAACCCTCCGCATCGGCGATCGGCTTTTTCAAGGCAATATGAAGCAGAAAGTAAGAGGCGTTGTTCGCATGATCCAAGCGTTCCGCCGTCAGCCCTTCGAAAAGCAGGCCATGCCAAAAGCGTTCCGCGCGCGTGTAAAGCCGGAGCGGGGGGTGTGCCGGGCGAAAGCGAAGCGCCAACAGCGCCCGTTCCCTGTCCGTTATCGCCGCTTTTTTTATGCCGAATCGTGCGCCGTCCTCCGCATAAAACCAGTAAAAATCGTCGGCGTCCGCTTCGCTTCGGTCGCTGTCGGCCGCGAGAAACGCTTCGCCGTATAGGTTTTTCAATTGGTTCAGCATCGTTTCCTTTTTCATCGCGTTCCCATCGCTCCTGGTTTGGCCGTTTTAGCCTCATGAGTTGAAAAGACGCAAAGAAAAAACCTCGATCCGTTCAGATCGAGGCGGGGATCAGTGTGAGGTTGTCGGTTTGCTTTCGGGGCGAACGATCTCGCGCGCTTGATCGACGGAGGAGCGCGCCACATCCGGATCGACGGTGCCGCCCGCCAAGCCCTCATTGATCATGCGATCGACATCGAGATAATATTGATCTCTTCCATCGGATAACGAGTCATATCGCCCGTATCGCTTTTCACCCATGGCTTGAACCCCCTTATTGACAAGGGTGTCCGATCCGGGGGAGATTTATGTGACTCCGCCTCGTCAACGATCGTAGACGTGGAATAACATCAGGGCATGTATTTCGGTTGTCAATCGATCCAAATCGGCTTCGTCCGGAGGATCGTCCCAAGTGATGGCCCCGTTGTAATGATAGATGCCGCTGAATTTCGCGCCTTTATAGAAAAAAGAAAAACGAAATTCCTGCCTGCGTGATGTCGGCGAAAAAAACGGCCGATAAGTAAAGTGCGTAATCATGGCCCCACCTCAAGTTAAACATAACATTTGGCGGACCATATGAAAAGTGCAAAAAATCGGGGCATTGCGTCATCAAAAGGAACGGCCGTGCGGTCCATCGGTTCCCGAAAAGCGAAAGGCGGACCGAATGATCAGGGAGCGGGCCGGGGACCGGGACAAAAGCTCACCATACGGGCACCGCAAAGCCCTTGACGAATGGCGCAAAATCCGGGGGTGATACCGATGAGGCCGAAGGCCAAGGCGACGGTTAACGGCGTTAAATGTTTACGGAATCCTTCAAACGGATGGTGTGCAGCCAATCCGGCTTACGGATGCTGAGTTCCGCCAAATGCGTCGCATATTCCAAAAGAAAGCGATGGACGAAGCGCATTTGTTTGCGGACGGAAGGCACGGAGAAGATCGCCGGTCCGGGTTTCGCGTTCGCCTCGAACAACCAGACGCGATGATCGGCGTCAATACCGAGATCGAGACCGAGTTCGCCCAGCAAGTCGTCGGTTTGTTGGTCGATCACTTCGCTGAGCGTGAGCGCGGCGTCTTTTAAAAGATTCAGACGCTCTTGAGCCGCTTCGCGCCGGAAGACTTCCCCAAGCGTTTTGATTTCGCCGCCGAACGCGGCGTGGGTCGTCAAGCGGTTTTCCCCGGCAATTTTAACGGCGACGGCGCTCACATGCCACCGTCCGTCTCGATCCTTGTTCGTATGGACGCGAAAGTCGTATGGACGGCCGTTTTGGAGCGGGAGTTGAATGCCTTGTTGCATAATGAACTGAGAAGGATGGTGATCGGCGAACTCCGCGTTCAGCAAATTTTCCAACGTTCCGTAATGGCGCCGCACCGTCCCTTCCAAATTGTTTTCCGCGCAAATCCAGCCGTCTTTCGCCGTTTCGATTCTTTTGATCCCGATCCCGTGGCTGCTGGTTTTCGGCTTGATGAAAACCGTACGGTACAGCTCCAAATTCTTCTTTAAGGCCGCGTAATTTAAATCAGCGGTTTCGGGAAGATATTGAAGGGAGACGGGGTGGGCTTTCAGCGCTTGAAAGATCGCCCATTTATCAAAAAAACCTCCGTTGAACCATGGGACAGCGAAGTCTTTTTGGAATCGTTTTTTGGCTTCTTTGACCTTCGGCAGATGTTCGCTCTTGCGGTTCGGCACGCGGTCGTAAATCACTTGGGGGAAAGGGGCGACCGCGTCCGTCCAACGCCCGTTATGATAGCGGACGGCGCGGACGGCGCCTTTATTCCAATCGATTCGGTCGGGGGTAAAAAGATAGGCGTAAGCGCCGAATCGCTCGGCTTGTTTCATGAACTTGGCGAAATCGTCCGTCCGCGTGCCGAACGGCCGCGCCGAGCCTCGGATATAGCCCGTCGTAAATATGCCGATGACCGGCAAAAAGCAAAGCGTGTCGTCTTTGATCAGCGCCCGCAATCTGATGGGCGTGGGCATCATCAAGGATGCCAACAGATCCTCAGAGATGTAACAAACGTCATCGTCCGTCGTCGTCACGGCGCATGGCTCAATTTTGTTTGAAAAGCTCACTTTCTCAATGCCGCTGCGGTATAATGCATGAGGTAAACTGACGGTCGCGGATGCTCCGTTCAAATTTTTGACGTTGATGATTTCCACGGCGGAAATCCCTCCATCCTAATCATGCTGATCATAGCATATGGTTGTTTGCCTAAAGTGGTGATTCGTTTTGCGGTTTTCAAACCGATCGAAAGAGGATGATGTTTATGGAATGGTGGCACGCATTGGAGACGGTCTGCCTGCTTACGGTTGTCGGCGCCGTGATCGGCGGCTTGACGAACGACGTGGCCATCCGCATGCTGTTCAAGCCTTACCGCCCCCTCAAGATCGGCAAGTGGCGGCTTCCGTTCACGCCGGGACTCATTCCGAAGCGGAGGGATGAAATCGCCGATGCGCTCGGAAAGCTCGTCATTAAGCATTTGATTACGGCGGATGGACTGGAGAAAAAATTGTCGGAGCAGGGGTTGCGCGATCGGATCGCGCAGCGCATACAATCTGCGAGCAAGCGCTGGTTTGACAATGGCGAGGCGTTGCGGGAAAAACTTCCCGCCGGCCTCGACGCCGATCGTTTGCTGAAAAGGCTTGATCGCTGGATGACGGACGAATGGGGACGGGTTGGGGAAAAGTTATTGAAACGATACGGCGACTATCCGCTTCGCGACGTTCTTCCCCGAAATTGGCAGGCGGCGGTAGAAAGGGAATGCCCGCGATTTTCCCGATACATCACGGAAGGCCTCGCGGATTTTTTGGACGGAGCCGAAGGCCGGGCCCTCATTAAAGACGCGATGTTCCAACTGCTTGAAAGAAGAGGGCTTTTCGGCAACCTTTTGAATTGGCTCCTCGACGGTGATGCGCTCGTCGAACAGCTCGTCTTTTTATTGAAAAAACCGGCGGTGGCCGAATGGCTGGAAAGCCGGCTCAGGGAAGAATGGCAACGCGCTTTGTCGCTCACCGTTGGCGAGGCGAACGCCCGCCTGAACGTGATCGGGCTCCTGCCTCGGGCGGTCTCGGACCTTCCGCTGAAAGACATGCTCGCCACCCGCCTTGCCCGCGATGTTGCAAAATGGAGCGTGGAGGTTTGCGATCGCGTGGTGCCGTGGGCGGTCGATCGGTTGTTGGAACGGGCGGCGGCGAGCGCGCCGGTCATTTTGAGGAGTCTCGCCCTGGAAGATCTGGTGGCGGAGCAAGTTCGCCGCTTTTCCGTGCAAGAACTGGAGGAAGTCATCCTTTTTATTTCAAAGAAGGAATTTAAGATGATCACATATCTCGGATTTCTTCTCGGCGGTTTGATTGGCGGCGTGCAAGCCTTTTTCGTTTTGGCGCTTGGCTGACGGCATGGCTTCGTCCGATGCGGCTTGCTTCCCGCGGTGTTCCGCGCGTGGATTGCTGTCGTGCCGTCTGAGGATGATAAACGCGTGCCTTGTTTATAAAATCCGGGGATGAAGGGACGGGTTTTTCTCTGTTACACTTGGGATGAACGCCTCAGGCGAGCAAACGATGAAAACGGGGAGGATCCGATGGGCAATCTTTATGAGCTTGCGAATGAATTGGAAAAAGCCGTTCGGTCCAGCGGAGAGTATCTAAGCTTGAAGGCCGCTTTTCAAGCGATGCTGGAAGACGCGGCGGCACGCCGGCTGTATGAAGCGTTTCAGCGCGTTCAAGCCGACGTGGAAGCGCGCGGCCGGAAAGGCGACCGCTTCTCTGAAGAAGATGTGCGCGACATCCGGAACAAATGGGAACGCATGTTGGAACATCCGAAAATCGCGAGCCTGATCGCCGCGGAACAGCGGCTGGCCGACGTGCTCAACGACGTGCATAGGCGGATGAACCGGCCGTTGGAGGAGCTGTATGGCATGCTGGGGGACGGAGCGAACGGGCTGAACGGCGCCGCAAGATTTACAAAAAGTTGATGAAAGCTTCAAATGCGCTTCACAATGGCGTGTTATCTTTAAAGCGATTCATAGGTTGGTCTCCTGTTATAAGCCTCTAAGGCTTATTTTTTTTGGCCGTCGTTCCGTTCACGCCCGACGATGAGGCCCGCGTCCGCCGCGCGTTTCGGCACATGCCTTTGGCCTGTTCTAAACGTCGGAAAGAAGACATATGGATAAAACAGAACGGCGCCATCTTATCGAAAAGGGGGATGACCTTGGTATACCGCTTGCTCGCTTTGGACATCGACGGCACCCTTTTGCGAAGCAATCATCGGCTGGATCGCGAGACGAGAGAGGCGATCCGATACGCGCAAAAAAAAGGCGCGATCGTCACGCTGGTGACGGAACGCCATTTTCATTCGGCGGCGAAAGTGGCGAAGGCATTAAGGTTGAAACATCCGATCGTCGCCCATAACGGCGCTTTTGTTTCGGCTTCCATCGACGCGCCGGTATACACGAATAAAATCCATCATGGCGTGTTGCTCGAGCTCGTTGAACTTTTGGAAACCTATCAATGCCGCGTGCGCATTGCCCATGAAAAAATGGCCATCGCCAACAGGCCGCGCCAACAAAACCTCATCGCGAAAATCACGGTCGGCGTGAACGAACCGCTTTTTTATCCGGTGAGTTACGTTCAGCGCTTAAGCGATTATTTGCGGGAAAAGGATGACGAGGCAACGGATGTCCAGGTTGAGGTGCATCCGGGTCATGCCGATGAAATCCTCGAGTCGATCAACAGGTTGTTCCCATCTTTGGAAATCGACCGCAAAGACGAGCGCACGTTCGTCCTCACGCGCAAAGGCACGTCAAAGTTTAACGGTCTCGCTTATCTCGCCGCGCATCTCGGCGTTCCGTTGTCGCAAACGGTTGCGGTCGGCGATTCCGAAAACGATTTGGAAATGATCGAAAAGTGCGGGCTCGGCGTCGCGATGAAAAATGCGCCGAGAAAGGTGCGCGAAGCCGCCCAATGGGTGACGCGCACGAACGACATGAACGGCGTCGCTTATATGGTGAGAGAGGTCTTTAGAAAACAAATGCGCGTCCGCGTGTAGCTCCCCTGATTCCGCATCAGGGGATTTGTTTTTTGACCCGCATCCGGTTGCATCAAGCCGATGGGCCGGATCGGCGGAACTTGTGCCCGCGAATGGCCGGCGCATGCGCAGACTTTTATGTATCCTCTTTCCGTTTTCCCGCCGGGATGAACGGCGCGCCCCTCTATCCGTTTGAGAAGGCGCCGGCACCGTCCGAAGCATCCCAATCTCCTCCTCATCCGCCTATCCTTTTACATAATTTTATGGCTTGAAGAGATGATAGTATTGACGAATTTTCGAAGGAGCTTTTTGTCGTGCGAAAAAAACGGCATTGGATCGCGGCGGGAGCGGTTGCCGCTTTGGCGGCCGTCATCGCAGCGGTTTGGACATCACATTTTGAATATGCCTATATGCCCGGGGCGAATCAAACGGTCAACCGCCACTTTATCGAAACGGGCTACGATTTGTGGGGGCGCTTCATTTCCGATAAGGCGGCCGGGGGCGGGGGAAACCATCGGTCGCCGGCAGACGGGGCGGTCAAAATCGACGAACATTTGCTCAAACTCGGCAAGACCGCCTTTTACAAAGAAACGTTCGGCAATGAGGTGTTTTTAACCGATATCCTCGGTATTATTAACGGACCTTTAACCTTCGGCAATTTGATGAAGGCGGTCGTTGCCCTTCACGGCAAAGGGACGACGACTTGAAAGTAGAATTGGCTTCTGACGCGAAAATCGGCGGCCGAATGTTTCGCAAAGGTGAAAAAATCAGCACGGGGATTGACGTGCCGAAGGGGGCCTACGCGCCGCTCGGCATTCCCGTCCACTATGACGGCGGAAAGATCAGAGCCGGCATCAGCTGTGCCGCCTGCCACGCCACGGTCGACCGGATGTCCAAAAACGTCGTTGAAGGGGCGATCAACAACGATCTGAATCTCGGCCTGCTCATGGCGCTCGCGCCGAATTCCGCCTCTTATTTTACGCACGCGCAAATTCAAGCGCTGAAAACCTTTATTACTGAAAAGAGCGGCACGGTGACGAACGGCGGGGGACATAAAGTGAGACTTCCCGATCCGAAAAAATTGGAAGACGCCGTCGACGCCCAGCTCCTTCGCTGGCCGGCGGGAAGTTTTGATTCAACCATTGATCTGAAAGCCAATCCGACGAAGATTCCCGATGCTTTTACGAAGGGCGATTTTCCCTATGGATGGAGCGGCTTCGCACAAGTCGGGCCTTTCCATGGGCTCAGCGTGTTTACGAACAATGTCCATGCGCAAAATACCGATCCGTTGTCGCAAGCCGACGCGAGCCGAGCGCTTTTTGACATCGATAAAGAAGTGTATATCGGGACGATTTTGCAAAATGCCGCCAACCCGAAATTCCGCTATAATTCGGCATCGGGGAAAACGCCGTCCCGCTTTTTCGCCGAGATCGATCCGACGCCTGGGGTGCCGGGCGTCAACCAACTGGTCAAAAACCCGGAGTTTCCGAAGCTGACGCCGGCTGCCCCCGACGGTTTGATCGCAACGAGTCCCGGACAAAAGGTGAACCGGGAAAACAACGCGATGGCCGCTTGGCAAAACACCATCGTTCCGCCCAAGGCACCGGTCACGTTGGATGAAAAGGCGGTGGAACGGGGCAAAGGCGTGTTCATCAAAGCAGGGTGCCTGCGTTGCCATGCCGGGGCATATTTGACGAACAACCGCATCGTGAGCGCGAAAACGATCGGCACCGATCCGTCACGGGCGAGGGCGTTGAAAAAAACGGAGAACCAGTTCGGCCGGGCTGTGCAATACGCGCCCAACACCCCGACGCCGCTGCCGAAGCATCCCGACGTTCAACACGTCCCGCCTGCGCCGCTCGGCTTTTCCCAACGCCAACTCGGATTCGCCCACGGCGCATCCGCGGGCGGCTATAAAACGCCGAGCCTGAACGGACTTTACTGGTCAGCGCCGTATTTGCACGACGGCGGCGTCGCGGTCGGAAAAGACTTGCGGCACGATCTCGGCATTCCCGGGACGACCGGAAGAAATCTGCCCATTGATCCCAGGAACAGCTTGCGGGCGCTTGTCGATTCACGGCTGCGTGCCCGCGTGGTCGCCGCCAATCGGCGCGCCGGGTTGGAGGCCCTTCACGTCAGCGGCCGCGGCCATGATTTTTACGTGGATGAGACGACGGGGTTCACGAAAGCGGAACAAGACGCGCTGATCGCTTATTTGCTGTCGCTGACTAAATAACATCGGTCCCCGATCGGGTGCGGTGGGCGCTTGTCCATCAACGGATGTTTGGCGGACGATAGGGAATGCGCCAAGGAGGCTGAACGGCGCCGCTGCTGCCATAAACCATAAACGCGGTCACCGGAGTTTGCGACGCGCCCAGTCACGGGCTTGCCCCGCGCATTTTCATGGAAAATATCCGTTTTCATACCGATTGAAGAATAATTTGGCAAACCGTTGCGCAAAATACACCCAGACCTAGACCATGGAAAAAGGAAGCGAACGGGCATGTCGCACACATTGATTGCACGCTCTTTTTTTGGAACGACGATGGGCTTTCACATCATTTTTGCCACCCTCGGTGTCGGCATTCCGCTCATGATTCTTGCGGCGGAACTTCTTTATCAAAGAACGGGCGACCGCGATTATTCGGTGATGGCCCGGCGGTGGACCAAGGGGTTCGCCGTTTTATTAGGCATCGGCATTCCGACGGGAACGATCGCCGGCGTCCAGCTCATGTTGCTCTGGCCCGGCTTTATGACGTTCGTCGGAAAGGTGATTTCCCTGCCGTTTCAAATCGAGCTGTACGCTTTCTTCATCGAAGCGCTTTTCATGTCCATTTATGTCTACGCGTATGACCGTTTAAGGCCATGGCAGCGGATCGCAAGCGTATCCCTCGTCACGCTGGGCGCGATGGCTTCCGCCGTTTTGATCACCAATGTCCACACGTTTGAAGATACGCCCGCTGGCTTTAAGTTGGTCGACGGAAGGATCACGGACGTGCACCCGTGGCAAGCCTTCATGAACCCGAGCTTTGTCGATCAGGCCGTTCACGTCGCGGTATCCGCCTTTATGACGGGCGCTTTCTTCATCGCGACGATTGCGGCGTACAAAATGTTGAAGCAACGGGATCACATAAGAATTTACACCTTCCACCGGAAAGCCTTGATGCTTTCGCTCGCGGTCGGCGGCATTTTTTCGGTTTTGACCGCGCTGAATGGGCATGAAACGGCCCAAGGCGTCGCCCAATGGAATCCGGAAAAATTGGCGGCGGCCGAAGGATTGTTCGAGACGCGAACACACGCCCCGCTCGCCATCGGCGGCTACGTGAGCGAAAAAGACCAAGACGTCAAATACGCGCTGAAAATCCCGGGAATGCTCAGTTTTTTGGTCGGAAATCGCTTTGATGCCCGCGTCAAAGGGCTGAACGATTTTCCGCGCGATGAATGGCCGCCGCTTTTTATCCATGTTTTGTTCAACGGCATGGTCGGAATCGGTTTTCTTTTGTTGGCTTTATCGGTGATCGGGTTCATCTGGAATAAAATATTGAGACGGCCCGCTTTTCCGAAAATCATGATGTGGGGCTTTGTCGCTTCCGGTCCGCTCGCGATACTAGGCATTGAGTTCGGTTGGATTTTTGCCTGCACGGGCCGGCAGCCGTGGGTGATCTACCGCGTGATGCGCACGGAGGAAGCCGTGACCGGAGCCGGTCATTTGGCCGGGCTGTTCACGCTTTTTCTCGCCGTTTATATCGTTCTCTTAATCGCGGCGCTTCTCGTCTTGTACTTTTTGTTTCGAAGGCATCCCGTGGCCAACGATTTGCCGCCGTCCTCCGGCAAACCGGAGAGCCTATAACCGGCGCCTGAGTCTCGCCGAATGGGAAATGATTTTTGAAAATGGGCGGGTGTAACTGCATGACTTCAGGCGAGGCGGACGAGTCTTCCAAGGGCAGGACAACCATCTGCCACAGCGGCTGGGAAGACGTGTCCTCGTCTACGCATTCAAGCGCATCTTTTTGCTGCGTGAAAGCTTTAGAACGTTTTGCGGAAATCATTCCATTTTAACGGGGCGGATGAACATGCACATTGCGGATGCGACGTTGGCGGTCATCATTCTTTGGACGTTTATTTTTGTTTATGCCGTGGCCGCGTCGATCGACTTTGGAGCCGGTTTTTGGTCGATGTTGTATATGAACAGGGGAAAATTGGGCGCGAGTGAAATGGCGAACCGGTATCTGTCGCCTTCTTGGGAAGTGACGAACGTTTTTATTGTTCTCATCGTCGTCAGCCTTTACAGCTTTTTCCCGGGCGCCAATGACATCCTCGGATCGACGCTGCTCTTGCCGGGAAGCGTGATTCTGCTTCTCCTCGCCTTTCGCAGCGCCTTCCTCGTTTTTTCCCATTCCGCCGTTGAAAAATACCGGCGGGTCTTAACCGTCATTTCCGGCATGAGCGGGGTGATGATTCCGGCCTTGCTCATTCTCGTTTTGCCGGTCACGCATGGGACGTTCATCCACGCGGTGAACGGCGTCAAGTTGCTTGATTTTTCCACGCTGTTCATGAGTTTAAGCTTTTATGCCTTTACCGGTTTTGCCATCACCAATACGTTGTATTTGTCCTCGCTATTGCTCGCCGATTATGCGCGGGTGGCGGGCGATCAGGAAGCTTACCGCGTTTATCGCAAAAGCGCCATCGGGCTCGGCCCGTTTACGCTCTTGATGGCGGTCATGATCGTCGTTGCGCTGCAAAACGACGCGGATTGGTTGTTTTTGCGCCTGCAAGGGAATTTTTTCTGGCTGTTATTGGCCGTCTTCGCTTTTCTTCTCGGTTATCTCGCCTTGTTTTATTCAAAAAAGGGGAAGGCGAAGCCCGGCGTTCCGCGCGCTTCCGTCGTCTTGACGATCGTCCAATATTTGCTCGCCGGGTATGCCTACGGAAAAGCCCATTATCCGTATATCGTTTATCCTTATGTAACGGTTGCGCAAGGGTTTACCGACCCGAATACGTTTCGGGCCCTGTCGATTTCCTACCTCATCGGTTTGATGCTGCTTCTTCCAGGCTTCATTTTCTTTTGGAAGATGTTTATCGCCGATCATCGCTACATTCGCGCGGATAAGGATTCAATGGATGATCGGGGGAACAAATAAAAAGAATGGCACGGCGAAAGCGCCGCGCTACAAAAAAACCGCATACCGGGCGGTCCGGCGCCGCATCGGCAATCGGCCGGGCGCCTTGCGCCAACCTTGGGTCAGAACGATGGTTTTCGTCTTCCTTTTAACGGTGAAAATGGACAAGCTTTCCCGAGGAAGAAGTGACCCGGCTCGTGTGGTGTTCAAAATGCTTTTCTTTCAATAACTCTTCCCCTTTCTTCCGCCCTTCTTGGTCGTTGGCCGCTTCAAACGTTTCTTCGACGAGTTTCTTGCCGTCTTTTTCATAGACGGTTAATGTGTAGGTCGGCATGTCGGTCCTCCTTCCGGTTCGGCAAGGTGTGTGGCATGCCGCCGTTTGCCGCGGCGGTTGCGCTATCGCCGGGCTGACGGTTGCATGCGCTTTTTGAGGTTATTATAACGCGCGTTTTGTAACTTTGAAAGCGCTGTCCTTCGAGTTCGGCGCTCGGCGGGGATACGAATGGTCGTTCGGGTGACGGTGTGATAAAATGAAGGAAATAAAGGGAACGGAGGAAAGCGGATGACGGTCACCTTCATCCATGCGGCCGACGTTCATCTCGACCATCCTTTTCAAGGATTGTCCGGTTTGCCCGAGGCGATCGGCGCGCGCGTGCGCCGAAGCACCCTTTCGTCCTGGTCGCGGCTTGTCGATTTCGCCGTCCAACATGGGGCGGATTTTATCGTGATTGCCGGCGACGTCTTTGACCACGTCGGCCGGGGGCTGCGCGCCGAGGCCTTTTTTCGCCGCGAACTCGAACGCTTGCACGAACGGGGCATCGATGTCTTCATTTGCCACGGCAATCACGACCCGCTCGACAGCCATTGGTCCGGCATTCAATACGGGGAAAACGCCCGTACGTTCGGGCCGCATCCGGAGGTATTGCGCTTTGAAAAGCCGGGACGGCCGACCGTCCACCTCTATGGTTTCAGTTATCCGACGCGCCACGTCACGACCAACATGCTCGGCGGCTATACCAAAGCGCCCGGCGCTGACTATCACATCGGCGTCCTGCACGGCAGCATAAAGGGCGATGCGGATCACGACGTCTATGCGCCGTTTGCGGTCACCGATCTTTTGGAAAAAGACTTTGATTATTGGGCGCTCGGCCACATCCACAAGCGGAATGTCATCCATGATGACCCTCCGATCGTCTATCCGGGTTCGCTTCAAGGACTGTCCGCCAAGGAGACGGGCGAGAAAGGCTTTTACTTCGTCACGATGGAACGGGGCCGCGTCGCGAAGGAATTCATTCCCGCGGGCGACGTCATATGGGATGAAGCCACGATCGACCTCGAAGGCGCTCCGAACCCGGACGCTTTGCTCCGCGCTTGTCTAAAGGAAAAAGAAGCGCGGCGCCGGTCCGGTGCCGGCGTGCTGCTCCGCGTCGTTTTGACCGGAAGAAGCGATTTGGCGCTGGATCTCATGGAGCGGGCGGATGAATACCTCGAAGCTTTGCGGGACGGCGAGGACGAACGCGAGGACTTCGTTTGGATCACCGCGCTGGAAGATCAAACCGCGCCGAAATACGACAGGGACAAGCTCGCACAAGGCTCGCACTTTCTCGGCGATCTCATCCGTTTGGCGGATGAAAGACGGCCGCTCGCCGACCGCCTCGCTCCTCTTTACCGTCATCACCAGGCCCGGCGGTTTTTGGATCCGCTCGGTCCGGAAGACGAAGAAGCCATTTGGCGCGCCGCCGAAAAATGGTTGCTCGATTCCCTGTTGAAAAATCGGGATTCCTAATTCGCCCATTTAAAATCGGGATTTCTAATTCCGCCATTTAAAGAGCGCGGCGGAAAAGAGACGGCCGCGGCATGAAGGCCGCAGCCTTTTTAAAAACCGGATAGGGCCGGGGGCCGATGGAAGGGTCCATCGATGATCCATGCGGTTTTCCGCTTGCCGTTCGGAAATGCTGCCGCGGCGCTTATCCGCTCATGCTCATCGGCCAGAAGAAGGGAGGAGAAGCCGTGCGAATCACCGCCGTGCACATCGACCGGTTCGGCCGGTTCTCCGATTGGACATACTCGTTCACCGACCGCCCGTTTTTGATCGTCTACGGGCCGAATGAAGCGGGCAAGTCTACGCTCGTCGCCTTTATCAAGTGCATCCTGTTCGGCTTTCCGCGCAAAGCGGAACTTTCCCCGTATCTTGGAGACGGCCGGGAAGATATCGGCGGCAGCCTTACCTTGACATGGCCTGACATCGGGACGGTCAAAGTCGTCCGCCACCTTCGAAAAAACGGGGGGAGGGCGATCCTTTATTTTGAAAACGGCGACGTGGCCGACGAAAGCCGGCTCGCCGACTGGCTGCAAGGCGTCGACCGCGAGATCTATGAAGCGGTTTTCTGCTTCGATCTGGACGGATTGAACGGCATCGAGCGGATGAAAGCCGATGAGTTGAACCGTTATCTTTTCAGCGTCGGCATGGCCGGCAGCGCCCGTATTCACGAACTGGAGAAAACGCTGGAAAAACGGGCCGGTGAACTCTTTAAGCCGGGCGGGCGCAACCCGGCGGCCAACCAAACACTCGCGGAGCTTAAAGCGTTGTCCGAGCAATTGAAAAGCTGGGAAGCGAAGCTCGCCGATTACCGGAAAATGAAAGCCGCGCTTGCGGAACGCGAACGGACGCGCGAGCAGCTGGAACGGGAGCGCGCGCAACTGGAAAGAGACAGGCGCGCCTTTATGAGATATAAAGCGTGCGAGCCGCTCATGATCGAGTACGAATCCGCCAAAAAAGCGCAGGACGAGCTCGCCGCCGCCTCGCGTTTTCCGGAAAACGGCTTGGAACGTTATGAGCGCTGGCGCGCGCAAATCGTGACCCTTGAAGCCCAGAAAAATGAATTCGATAAGCGGCTGGAAGCGATCGGGGCGGACATCGCCGCTTGCGGGGACGACGACCCGATCTTGGCCCGTGAGCGCGACATCCGCCGCTTGCTTAAGGAAAGCGCCGACGCCGAATCATGGCGCCGGGAGTTGGCGGCGCTCGATGAAACGCGCCGCGCGGAAGAGGCGGCGCTCGCCGATCGCCTTCGCCGCCTGAATGCCGATCCTGCCGCGCTGCCCATGCTTAAAGAAGCCGATACCGGTTTGGACGCAAAAAAGGCACTCAACGATCGGCACGACGAGTGGGAACGGCTCGCGAAAACGCAGGAAGCGCTTGAACTCGCCGTGGAAGAAACGGCGGCGAAAATCAAGGCATTAAAAGAAAAATGCGCCGAGCTCTCCCGCGAAGCGCTGCCTGATGAGGCCTTTGAGGAAATGAAAGAAAAGATCATGGCCCGCGCTCCTGAGCGAATGGAACGGGAAAGAGAATGGCTAGTCCGCGAGCGGGAGGCACTGGAAAGCGAGCGGGCGCTGGCACGATTCTTCGGGCGTTTGAAATATGGGCTCTCGTTATCCGTTGCGGCCTTGTCCGTTTTGCTTTTCCTTTGGTTGATGGCGCGGGGAGCGCCATTCGCTTGGGGGATTGCCGCCTTCGGCACCGTTCTTGCTTTCGTTTCCTGGTTTTCCCTTCGCGCCGTCCAAAAGAAGTTTACGGCGGACGAAAAGGCGAAAGATCTTCAACGCCGATGGAATGAGCTGGAATCGCATGGGCGCGCTGTCGATTTTGCCGATCTGAAAGCGCGGTACGAGCGGGAAGAAAACCGGCGCGCCCAGCTCAAAGCCTGCGAAGAGCGGCTTAAAGAAGAGCAAGGGCAATATCAGACTTTGATCCAAAAGCTGGACCGCCTCGAATGGGAACGGGAAAAGGCGAAGGCGGCGCTCGCCGCCTGGTGCGAGCAACACCGCTTTCCAGAAATCGCCGATCCCGCCTTGCTCCCCGATGTCTTTGACTTGGTCGAAAACATCCAGGAGCGGTTGGCGCGGCTGGAAAGAATCGACCGACAGATCGCGGATCGCCGGGCGCGGTTGGCCGCATTCGAAGCGAAGGTGGCGGCTTGCGCCGAGCAGCTCAATGATCCGGCAGGGGATCCGTTCGAATGGGAAAAGCGCCTGGAACGCGCTTTGGAAAGGCGCGAAAAGCGGCGGCGCTTGGAGGAAGCGGCCCGGGAATTGGACAATCAGCGCGCGGCGCTCGTTGAACACATCGCCCGCTATCGGCGGGAATGCCGCGACCTTTTGAAAGCGGCGGGAGTCGAGTCGGAAGAGGATTTTTTCCGGCTCGGAAAAATGAAAGAAGCGAAAGATGCCTACCGCAAGCAAACAGAGGAGCTTCTAAAACAGCTGAGGCAGATGGTGCCGCGCGCAGACGATTTGAAGGCGTGTTTCGACTGGCTTCGCTCCGGCCGCTGGCAAGGCGTAACCGAGGCGGATGTCCATGCGCGTATGGCGGAAGCGGAGCGCCATCTCAAAGCCGTGGACCGGGAGATCGCCGACCTGAAAGCGGCGATTCGGCAAATGGAAGAAAACGAGGCGTACGACGACCTTCTTCACAAGTTTGAAGAAAAGCGCTCGCTGTTCAACGAACAGGCGAGGGCGTGGGCGGTCTATCAAACCGCGCTTGTTTTGTTGAAGGAGACCGAAGAAATCTATCGGGAAAACCGGCTGCCGACCATTTTGACGCTGGCCGGCGAGCATTTGCGGCGCATGACGGCCGGGCGCTACCGCATGGTCTATTTTTCCGAAGCCGACGGATTTTCCGTCGAACGGCGAGACGGCGTTTGGTTTAAGGCGGCGGAGCTGAGCCGCGGCACGAAGGAACAGCTCTATCTCGCCTTGCGCCTCGCCCTCGCTTCGCTCTTTGATGACCGAGTGAACCTGCCGTTTATTGTCGATGACGGCTTCGTCAATTTCGACGGCGAACGACGGGCGCGCGTCTTGGAACTCCTGCGCGAATGGTCCGGCCGGCACCAAATCCTTTTGTTGACGTGCCACCGCTATCGGGCAAACGATATGCTTGATCTGTTCCATTCAAATCAAAACGGGGTGACGACGGATGACGGCCTTTTCGTTTCGGATTCACTTGGTAGAGGATGAAGTCAAACTCGCCTCCATACTCAGCAAATATTTGGAGAATGAAGGCTGGACGGTGCAGGTGTTCCACAGCGCCGAAGCCGCTCTAGAATATCTTCACAGCGGCGCCCACCTTTGGATCATTGACATCATGTTGCCGGGGATGTCGGGGTTTGATTTGATCCAAAAAATTAAAGCGCGCCATTCCGAAATGCCGGTCATTTTCATCTCCGCGCGCGATCGCGACCTCGACCGCATCCAAGGCCTGGAAATGGGCAGCGATGACTATTTGACCAAGCCGTTTCTTCCGAAAGAATTGGTCATCCGGGCGCGCAAACTGCTCCATCGCGTCTATGGCCAGGGGCTCAAGTCGCACATCATTGAGGTGACCGGGTACAAGATCGACGTCAACCGGCGCAAAGTCTTCGGCGAGAACCAAGAGGAGATCGATTTGACGATGAAGGAATTTGACGTCCTCCTTTTTCTTTTGGAAAACATCAATATGGCGAAAACGCGGGAAGAAATCTTGCGCGCGGTGTGGGGCGAGGATTATTTCGGCTCCCATCGCGCGGTCGACGACGTCGTTCGCCGCATCCGAAAAAAGATGCCGCGGCTGGCGCTTGAAACGTTGTACGGCGAAGGCTACAGGATCGTGACATGACGATGCGCTGGTCGTTATCCAAACGCATTTGGCTGTCGTTTATTTCCCTCATCGTCATCGTTGGCCTCATCGTCGGCATCGTCTACCCTTTTTCGCTGGAGCAGGCGCTCAAGGATGACAGTTTCCAATTGATCGAGCAGGAACAGTTGCGTTATGTCGTGCCGAACCTCAGCGAGTATTTGTCGCCGCCGGACGCGGACATCGGCCGATTTATCGCCAGTCAACAAGCCGAACGCTCGGTCGGGCACCTCTTATTTTATCAAGACTTGCAAGGCATGAAAGGCGACCCTTTGCCCGTGTCGGTTTATAGAAAAATGGTGGAGCGCGCAAAAAGCCAGGAAAAGACGGTCGGGGAATACGAAGTCGATTATCAGGGCGCGACCCTCTATTATGTCGTCCGGAAAATCAAGACGGAACCGAGCGGCATGTATTTGATCTCCTACATGTGGGATACGCACACCAAGCAGATGGTCAAGAAGCTCTGGTGGAAATTGATCTACGTCTTTCTACTCGCGGGGGCGGCGGCGCTCGCCTTGGCGGCTTGGCTCTCCCGCTACTTAAAGGCGCCGCTCCGGGCGCTCGGCGACCGCTTTGAAGAAATCGCCCGGCTGAACTGGAAGAAGCCTTTTGAATGGAACAGCGACGACGAGTTTCGCCAGCTGTCCGATCAATTCGAACACATGCGCCGCAATTTAATGCGCTACGATGAATCGCAAAAACAATTTTTGCAACGGGCGTCGCACGAATTGAAAACGCCGATCATGGTCATCCAAAGCTATGCGCAATCGGTCAAGGACGGGATCTACCCGGCCGACCAATTGGACGAAACGATGGACATCATCATGGAAGAAGCCGCGCGGATGGAAAAACGCGTAAAGAAGCTGCTTTATTTCACGCGCGTTGACTCGCTCCCCGAGGAAAAGCCGGACCGGAACAACGTCCGCTTCGGGGATTTGGCAAAGATCGTGAAAGAGCGGATGGCCGGGGGAAGGCCGGAGGTGGCCATCGATATCGAAGGCGCCGACGTCCCGATTTACGTCGACGAAGAACAATGGCTCATCGTATTGGAAAATCTCGTGGAAAACGCCTTGCGCTATGCGAAACAAAGCATTCGGCTCAAAGCGGAGTCCGCGGGCAATGAGGTCCGCCTTTCGGTTGAAAATGACGGCGAACCGATTCCGGAGGACGAAATCGACCTGCTGTTCGAGCCGTTCAGCAAAGGAAAAAAAGGGCAGTTCGGACTGGGGCTGGCGATCGTCAAGCGCATCGTCGAACGCCACGGCGGCGTGATCCGTGCACAAAACACGGCGGGCGGCGTCGTCTTTGAAATCCGCTTGCCCTCCGAAAAGGCGGTCCCCGGCGCTTAAAATCCTTTGGGTTTCGCTGCGAGAAGGGATGGGAGGCCCCGCCCTTTCATGCTCGGAGGGAGGCGCATGGACGGATGGAAAGATGGGATCGGCGCCTCCCGATTCCGGCAGTGGTATTTGTTCCCGACAACGCAAGCGGCGATCGGGCGGAGGTAAAATCCGTTAAAATTGCGACCGTGCGGGCCGTGACGGTTTGATTTTGGCGATCTATCGGCTTACAAGCGTTTGCCGACTTGTGTAAAATAACAAACAAACGACAGAGTGATGAGGAGGAACCGGAGATGAATGGAATCGGTTACCGATCGGAAGGCGATCCGGTCAATCAGTTTTTAATGATAAAATCCGCGACCCGCTCGGTTGCCAGCAACGGCAAGCCGTTTATCACGCTGATCTTGCAGGATGTCACCGGCGAAATCGAGGCCAAGCTGTGGGACGCCACCCCGCGGGATGAGGAAGTGTACGTCGCTGAAGCCGTCGTCAAGGTCGAAGGCGAAATCACGTCCTATCGGGGCAAAAAACAGTTGCGCATCCGTTCGATCCGGCCCGCAACGGAGCGCGATTCCGTCAAAAAATCCGATCTCGTTCCGACCGCGCCCATGGATGTCGAGGAAATGGTCGATCGCGTCACCCAGTATATTTTCGAAATAAAAAACCCGACGATTCAACGGATCACCCGCGCGCTCGTGAAAAAACACCAGAACGCCTTTTTTGAGTATCCGGCGGCGGTCAAAAACCATCACGAATACGTCTCGGGGCTGGCTTATCACGTCGTCTCGATGCTGGATTTGGCGAAGGCGATCGCCCAGCTTCATCCCGAGCTCGACACCGATCTGCTGTATGCGGGCGTCATATTGCACGACATGGGGAAGGTCATTGAATTTTCCGGAGCCAGCGCGCCGAATTACACGCTCGAAGGCAAACTGCTCGGCCATATTTCGATCATGGCGAACGAAATCGCCGAAACCGCCAAGGCTTTAGGCGTGGAAGGCGAGGAAGTCGTCGTGCTGCAACATATGATTTTAAGCCACCATTCCAAGCCGGAATGGGGAAGTCCCAAACCGCCGCTCGTGCGAGAAGCCGAAGTGCTCCACATGATCGACAACCTGGACGCCAAGCTGAACATGATGAATCGCGCGCTTGAGCAGACGAAGCCGGGCGAGTTCACCGAACGGCTTTTTGCGATGGACAATCGCGCGTTTTACAAGCCGACCTTCTCCGGGCGCGTGCCCGTCAACCATGAATGACGAAACGGGCGATAGATGACGCTGCCATTTCTCCCGGCACCTTTGGAGACCGCGTTTGTTGGCTGAGCGTTGAAAAGAAGATTGGGTTTTCGGCACGTGTTTGGTCATATTTGCTTCGTTTTCGCATATAGTGTTCTCAGAGGGACAGGTCTTCAAGGAGGTTTGACCATGAATGCGAAGGCGAAGCGCTCGTTATTTCTTATTTTTGCATTGGTCGCGGTTTACGTCATGCAGCAACTCGGCTGGCTTTCGGGTGTGATCAATTACATTGGGGCGTTGCCGTTTTGGGTCGTTCTCGTCATGGTGGGGATTCTCGTCAGCTTTTGGCAATATTTGAAGCACGCGAACGATGACGAAGAAGAGGACGAGCAGTGGATTGAACAAGAGGGCGCGATCTACATCCGCCGCATGGAAGCCGAACGGGAACGGCGCGGCAAAAAGACGGGAACGGTTTAAGCCGTCATCTGAAGAGAACCGGAGACCGAAAATAGACAGGCTCGGGAAATGTCCACACGGGGAAGACGAAAGCGGGTCAGATCGATAGGCACCCTGATCTCGCCCCATATGTAAATGAAAAACCGGAAGCCGCTCGGTCGGCTTTCCGGTTTTTTCATGTCGCTGATTGATTTTCCGCTTATTTTTTCGCGTTGCTGTCAGAACCGCTGCTCGTCGTCACGGACGTATTGAACAAGTCTTTAAATTGTTTGTCCTTGACTTTGACGTCATTTTCTTTAACGAGCTTGTCCAGTACTTCTTGGGTCGGTTTGGCTTTTTGTTCAAGAATTTTGTTCTTGATTTCCGATTTGAAATCTTCGTAGCTGTCTTTGCGGTCGGTGACTTTAATGATGTGATAGCCGTATTCGGTTTTTACGGGTCCGCTCAGCTCTCCTTTCTTCATGCTGAAAGCGGCTTTTTCAAAGGCTGCCACCATTTGCCCTTTTTTGATCCAGCCGAGATCGCCGCCTTTATTTTTGGTGGCGTCGTCGGTGGAATAGGTTTTGGCCAGCTTGGCAAAATCCTCGCCGTTTTTCAGTTTTTGCAGGATTTCATCCGCTTTTTTCTTGTCTTTGACGAGGATGTGGCTTGCCTTTACTTCGATTAAGCTATTTTTATTTTTGTTAAAGTAATCCCGCATTTCTTTATCGGAAACTTTAACGCCGTCCGTCGTCGCTTTGAAAAGCAACACTTGCGTTTTCACGTCATCGCGGAAGTCTTTCATTGTGACGCCTTGAGACGCCAGAACCGATTGCAATTGGTCTTGGCTCGTGATGTTGTTTTCTTGCATCAGCTCGTGGATTTTGTCATTGACTTCTTTATCGGTGACTTTATATTTTTTGGAAAGCAATTTTTTGTAGACCATATCTTGCAGCACTTGTTTGCCGTATTTATCTTTCAGCTCTTTGACAAATTCGTTTTCGGTGATCTTTCCGGCTTTCGTGTCGACGACCGTGCCGTTTCCGCATGCGGTGATCACCGTTAAACCGAAAACAACGGCGACGGCCGCAATCCATTTTTTCATATAAATAACACTCCTACCTACATTTTATTGGTTGCGCAAATACAATTAATACTATAGCACATTTTATAGCCGCGGGATAACGACTGTAGGAAATTGTAAAAAATCACATCTTTAGTCACACAACAGCGATCGATCGAAAGACCTCATTGTTGGGCGGGCCATCCCGCTTGATGGAGCCCGGTGTTTGCCGAGCGCAGATCAACGGCTTTACAACGGTTGCTTAAAATCGATCAGCCATTCAAAATAACTCGTCAGCAGCAGGGCCGTGATGCCGATGTTGACGATGCGAAAAAGGCGGGCGCGTTTTTCTTCGGGAATGTCACGCGTGTCGCAGAGAGCGGCAACAAGGCAGTTGACCGTAAAAAGAATCCCTGCCGCGAAAACGGTAAAAACCACAGATATCATGAATGAACCCCCACCCCATCCCTAAACATACTTATAGATTACCAATGTTCTCATAAAAATGGTAGTCCCGCTCCGAAATGGGGGCGGGGTGAGCGTCGGAGGGAGCGGGGGATGCCCGTGCACTTTGTGCGGGCGACGGCATCGTTTCGATTTGCCCAGATCCGTCCGCTTGATATATGCTAATGAAAGCAGCCGAGTGGTGAAGAAGGTGATCGCGTGAAAAAATGGAAAACAGCTTTTATCATTTTGGCGTGCGTCGACCTTGCCGTCGTCCTTGGACTCGTCATCCTGCTCGTCTGGGCATCAATCGCTCCGGGGAACGGCAAGCCTCACGCCCACCGCTTGCCGATGACATCCGCTCCGATTTTTACGGTGCGCACCGATAAAGACCGGCTGGTCGCTTTAATCAATGATGAGATCGACCGCCATCCGACCGGCAATCTCGACTTTCATGTGGCGATGAACGACGGGGTGGATCTCGTAGGCACCTTAAAGCTTTTCGGGCTGGACATCCCCTTTACCATGCGTTTTGACCCCGAGGTGAACGACCAGGGCAACATCGTGTTGAAAGAAAAAGCGGTGAAACTCGGGCGTTTCAACCTGCCGGAGTCCGAGGTGCTTCGCTTCATCCGGGCGGGCGGCAAGCTTCCCGATTGGGTGACGGTCAATCCGTCGCAAAATGAAATCATCATCGCTCTCGATCAAGTCAAAGTCGGCGGCCGCTTTTACTTAAAAGCAAAAACCATCGATTTGGCGCAAGATGTCTTTGAATTTAACGTTTATCGCGTCCGCGCCAAAAAGTAACGGTTTCCGCACCGGATGGACGCGGAGGCCGCCGGACTCCCGTTAAGCTCGCGGCATCGGCCATCACGGGCCGGGCTGAGCCGATTGAGCGGTTGGCTGAATGAGAGGGAAGAAAAAACCGCCCTTATCAATCCGAGGGCGGTTTCGGTTTATCTTGGTTGAGAACGATCGCTTTCCGCTCCTTGTCCAATTGTTTGACGCCGCTGGCGATCTTTTGGACATTCGGTTGAATGTCGTGCCGCCATGTTTCCACGATCGTTCGAATTTCTTCAACGGTCGATTGCAGGGCGGGCAATCCTTTATTGACAAAGCTTTCGACGCTCGTTTTGACGGCGGCGATGCTTGCGCCCAGATCTGAAATCCTCGCGTCTTCCAAGCGTTCTTTGATATCACGGCGCAACGCTTTTCCGGATTTCGGGGTGGTCAAGAGCACCGTGAGCCCGGCGGCGACTCCTCCGATCAAAAAGCCGCACAAGTACGATTTGGTTTTTCCCATCAACATCACCTCATTTGCAGTCTGGCCAAGAATTCGAAATCGACAAGCCGAAAGCCTTCCACCGCTCATTCCGGTGCGCGGCCAAAGATGGCCGTGAAAACGGAAGCCCCCCGTGTCTTAAGCCCCGGACGGCGGGACCCTGTCCATGAATTTCTTAACATCATTATAGTATATCTCACATAAGTTATCATAATAGAGGATGGTCGGCCACACCCGAATCACCGCCGGGTGCCGGAGGGGATCCGCGGGTTCCCACGCGTCTGCCAAGGCGGCGGAACCCGACGCGGACGGCGCCTGCGAAAAGTGGGAGGCGGGGGATGTTGCGGGTATTGTTCATTCTTTTGCTGTTTATCACGGGGAGCGCCTTGGTCGTTCGCACGGCGCTGGATTGGGCCCAGCAAAAAAGTTATGCGTTTAAAAACACCGCGCTCAGGCGCCGGCAGAGCTTGTCCGTTCTGACCGGCGGGATCGGCGGTTTGATTCTGTTCGTTCTTTTATTGTATTGGCTCTTTTGATTCGAACCCAAACAAAAAACGCGGCGCGCCGCCGCGTTTTTATTTTACGTACGCCCGGCATGGGTGCGGTGCTATAGGGTGAAAGTCCTGAACGGGGGCTGGCGAGCGCCTACCGTTAGCTGAAGGCAAGGGTGTCCGCCGCGA